>MDTE01149768.1_pt1 | contig 18563 bp, 18 predicted proteins | sample 811231 | NCBI WGS metagenome assembly MDTE01 (sample SAMN05326651, study PRJNA326480) | marine metagenome | isolation source: seawater | place: Indian Ocean: Red Sea | collected 2010 | reverse complement strand
CGTTCCCATTCTGAACACGGCAGTTAAGCCCGCCAGCGCCGATGGTACTTGGGACGAGTGTCCCTGGGAGAGTAGGACGCCGCCGGATTTCGAACGCTGTGGGCGGGGCCTTTTGGCCCCGCCCGAGCGCGTTTTGCGTAAACCAGTTTCAGTTGGGGATGACTGTCTCGCCATCGGTTAGTCATGCGGCCAATCCCCAGGAGAGTCGTTTCAGGGCAGACCGGTAGGGTCCACGCCATGTCTCCTAAGGGCGAGGACAAGCGAGCTCAGCGTCTAGACGGAGGGCGACCTGGTGGCAGAGCTAGAGGCGCTCCCAATCGGTCAAGTGGAGGCCGGAGCAAATCGAAAAAGGGCAGTATGGGCGCTCGCAGTGGTGCTGGGAAGAGCGTCACGGGACAACGCGGTGGTTCCGGACAGGGTCGGCGTTCCACGGCGGCCGCTGGCCGCAGTAACAGCAGGAGAGGATCGCAAGGAGATCCATCTCGTAGCTCGGGAGGCCAGCGCGGTGGACGGCGCGACGAAGGTAATACCGACCGTCGAAGACGCGGACCGGAGACTGCGGGACCGGGTTCGTGGGGTGGTGTTGCCCGTCGTGGCGCAGGGAAGTTGAAGCGAGAGGAACGTGAAGACCGACCAGGCCGTGATGAACGGACTGCCGAACGGACCACTCGTCCTCGTCGATCCGATTTTGAAGAGGACGATCGCCTCAGGAGGGAGGCTGCTGAAGCGGTGGCAAGGGGAGGCCAAACGGGCTCAGGACGCTCGGGCCGACGTGCCATGGCGCGAGAGCCCCTTCCTCAGGTTCCGCGACGCCTTCCGGAGGCCGACACGCAATTTCGCACTGCCTTGGGGGATCGGGCTGGCGGTCGGGCCTCTGGTCGACTGAACGAGGCAGCCAGGGCCTTCGTTGAGGAGCGCTTTCACGATGCCCGACGGATCTTGAACCAGCTGGACCAGCGAGTGCCTAGGGTTCCCGAAGTGGTTGAACTCCTTGGTCTCGTCAATTACCGGATGGGTCATTGGCGGGCAGCGGTCAAGCGCCTTGAAATGTTCCGCAACTTGACTGGCAGCACCGAACAGCATCCAGTTCTTGCTGACAGCCATCGGGCACAGGGTCGATGGGCCGACGTGGATGCCCTCTGGATCGAACTGCGAGACGCTTCACCCAGCGGACCTTTGGTTACGGAGGGCCGTCTTGTAGCTGCCGGTGCGCTCGCCGACCAAGGCCGCCTCGCCGAGGCGGTGACATTGCTGGAAAAGGGCTGGAGAGTCCCATCGAGAGCTCGCGACCATCATCTGCGGCGGGCGTATGCCTTAGCTGATCTCTACGAGCGGTCGGGGGCTTTGCCGCGCGCGCGGGAGCTTTTCGCCTGGGTGAGGAACAACGACCCGGGTTTCGCCGACGTTGTAGCGCGCGTTCGGAGCCTTTCCTGACCCCAAGCTCAGCATGGAAATCGACGATGAGGTCTGATCCTGAGCTGAGTAGTTAGGGAGTTGACACCTAGGGTGGGTTATTCCGGTGAAGAATCGGCGAGAGGATGGGAATGATCGACGTGAGTGCCGAACCTCCGACCGAAGACCTTCTCCTGGTAGACGACCCGGTCGAGGGAGTCCGTCGGCTAACTATGAATCGGCCCCAAAAACGGAACGCCCTCAACCATCCTCTCCGTGGAGCAATTCTTGATGCTCTGACAGCTGCCGACATCGACGAATCGGTTCGGGTGACCGTGTTGCGAGGGGCAGGTACCTGTTTCTCGGCCGGCTACGACCTCGGGGGTGGGAACGAGGGCCATGCCCTGCCCTATCCGACGGCGCCTGGCGACGGTCAATGGCCTAGGCATGTCACTGACGGTTGGATGGGGATCTGGGATCTGGCCAAGCCAGTTATTGCTCAGGTTCACGGCTGGTGCTTGGCGGGGGGTAGCGAGCTCGCTACCGGATGCGATCTGGTTTACGTGGCCACCGACGCCAGCATGGGCTACCCGGCTGTGCGGTTTGGTGTACCCGATATGCACTTCCACACATGGTTCTTGGGGATGCGTAAGGCCATGGAGATGATGGTCACAGGCGATCATCTCAGCGGAACTGAGGCGGTGGAGTGGGGATGGGCCAACGCTGCCTTTCCCGTCGAGGACCTTGAAGATGAGGTACTTGCCGTGGCTACTCGCATAGCGGCCATGCCGCCGGACGTGGTGCAACTCAATAAGCGAGCAGTTCATCGGCAGATGGAGTACATGGGGATTCGATCTGGCATTCGCGCTGGAACCGAGTTGTGCGCGCTGGCTGTGCACACCGACGCAATGGCAAATTTTCTCGAAGGTGTAAAACAGACTGGCCTTAAAGCTGCGCTGCAGCGCCGGGATGAACCTTTCGGGGATTACCGGACTGCTGGCAATTTGCCTCCTGCGGGCGGGCCATCAGAGCCTTGAGTGCTTTCGGTCGGTTCCTTATGTCTGGTCGAACGTGTGACCCATTCCACTCGCTACTCCGCCGTCCCATCATGATGTGCGTCAGAGCACGCGGTTATTCTCATCGCATGTCCCAGATGTCTTCGGCGGGACAAGCGCGAGCGAACAGAAATAACTGCGCCGGGTGGAGGTAGCGACGTGACGGATATCGCGGAGGCCCCTCTGGCTCCCGCTCTTGACCAGGTAATCATCCGGTTTGCCGGGGACAGCGGAGACGGGATGCAGTTAACCGGAGACCGCTTTACTAGCGCCAGTGCCATGTTTGGCAATGATCTGGCCACGCTTCCCGAGTACCCGGCGGAGATACGCGCTCCTGCCGGGACTTTGGCCGGCGTCTCGGCCTTTCAGGTTCACATCTCTGACCACGACATCACTACGCCCGGTGATGCCCCAGACGTTCTGGTGGCCATGAATCCGGCGGCACTTAAGTCGGACCTCCATACCTTGGTGCAGGGTGGCACTCTGATTGTCAACAAGGACACCTTCGAGGATCGCAACCTCGCGAAAGCCGGCTACGACCGAGACCAGCTTGCTGGAGAGGACTTGGCCGGATACCGACTCATAGAGGTCCCGATGACATCGCTTACCAAGGATGCCTGCGCAGAACTTGGTGTGAAGCCCAGAGACGCCGACCGCTCGAAGAACTTCTTTGCACTGGGCCTACTGTCGTGGATGTATAGCCGCCCCGTCGAGCCGACACTTGACTGGATCAACGCCAAGTTCGCCGGCAAGGAGAAGGTGATCGCCGCCAACAAGGCTGCCTTCAATGCTGGACACGCGTACGGAGAAACCGCCGAACTTGGTGCCCAGCGGGTCATTGTTAACGCTGCACCGCTGGAGAAGGGCACCTATACGAACATCAACGGCAACACGGCCTTGTCCTGGGGTCTAGTAGCTGCGTCTCAGCTAAGCGGGCTGCCGCTGTATCTGGGCTCTTATCCCATCACACCGGCGTCAGATGTTCTCCACGAACTCTCTAAGCACAAGGCCTTCGGCGTGACAACCTTTCAGGCGGAGGACGAGATTGCGGCGATTGGTGCGGCGATCGGTGCTTCCTACGGTGGATCGCTAGGGGTTACTACCACCAGTGGTCCTGGCGTGGCCCTCAAGGGAGAGTCCATGGGACTAGCGGTCAGCCTTGAGTTACCGCTCATCGTCGTAGACATTCAACGCGGTGGGCCGTCGACCGGCCTGCCAACTAAGACCGAGGCGGCTGACCTTCTCATGGCCCTTTACGGTCGCCACGGTGAGGCACCGATGCCGGTGGTCGCTGCGAAGACGCCGTCAGATTGCTTTGACGTTGCTATTGAGGCGGCGAGGATCGCTCTTGAACACCAGACGCCGGTGATGCTGCTTTCAGATGGCTATCTGGCCAATGGGTCTGAGCCTTGGCGCCTGCCGGATGTCTCCGACCTTCCCAGCATCGAGGTCGAGTACGCCACCACCTTCAACATGTTGGATGAAGATGGAAACGAGGTTTTCTGGCCGTACCTCCGCGATGAGAACCTAAAGCGCCCTATAGCTCTGCCGGGCACGCCGGATCTGATGCACCGGATTGGTGGCATCGAAAAGGAGGACGGTTCGGGCAACGTCAGTTACGAACCTGAGAACCATGAGCGGATGGTCCACCTCCGTAATGATCGCATCGCCTCCATTCCAGTGCCCGATGCGGTATTGGAGCCCGATTCTGGCGGTGATGCAGATCTGTTGATCGTTGGCTGGGGTTCGACTTGGGGGGCCATAGCCGGTGCCTGTCGGCGAGTTCGGGCTTCCGGGGGACGGGTTGATCATGTCCATTTGACCCATCTCAACCCTTTACCGGCGAATCTGGGTGATCTGCTTCACTCCTATCGTCGAGTTGTTGTGCCTGAGTTAAACCTTGGGCAACTGGTGAAGGTATTGCGTGCCGAATACCTGGTGGATGCCCAACTGCTGTCGAAGGTCAAGGGACAACCATTCACGGCCGGCGAGGTGGAATACGCGGTCTCAGAGGTTTTGACCGAGCTTTCTGCTACTGGAAACACCGAAGCCGAGGAGGCTGGTTGATGACTGACCTGCTAAATCCGGCCACCCAGGTGGCCGAAGGGCCGGTTCCAGAGACAACCAAGGCTGACTGGTCCAGCGACCAGGAGGTTAGGTGGTGTCCAGGATGCGGTGATTACTCGATTCTCACGGCGCTCCAACTTCTCATGCCTGAACTTGGACAGCGTCGCGAAAAGACGGTGTTCATCTCGGGCATCGGCTGCGCTGCCCGCTTCCCCTACTACATGAACACCTACGGTGTGCATACGATCCATGGCCGTTCCCCAGCCGTTGCTACTGGTCTGGCCATGGCTCGTCCGGATCTGGATGTCTGGGTGATCGGCGGCGACGGTGACATGCTGTCTATTGGCGGCAACCACCTCATTCACGCTCTTCGAAGGAACGTCAACCTAAACGTCCTTCTTTTCAATAACCAGATTTACGGCCTGACTAAAGGCCAGTTCTCGCCGACCAGCCAGAAGGGCAAAGTGACCAAGTCCTCACCCGTGGGACTGGTAGCCCGGCCTTTCAACCCGATCAGTGTGGCCATAGGGGCCGAGGCGACTTTCGTCGCACGGACTCACGATATGGACCGCCGTCACATGCAAGAGACATTTCGGCGGGCCTACGAGCACGAAGGTGCCGCGTTCGTTGAGGTTCTCCAGAACTGCAACGTCTTCAATGATGGCGTCTTTGACACCATCACGAAGAAAGAAGTCCGTGACGACATGCTCATCGAACTGCATCACGGTGAGCCGATTCTTTTCGGATCGGACAAGCAATATGGAGTGGCCCGTCAACCGGAAGGCCTGGCTATCGCAGACGTGGCTGAAGTCGGTATTGAATACATCCTCGTGCACGACGAGACCATCCGGAACCCGTCAACGGCTTTCTCTCTATCTCGTCTGGCTAAGACGCCGGCGACGCCGACGCCGATCGGGGTATTCAGAGCCATTGACCGTGGTGAGTACGCCTCGTCAGTTTCGGCGCAAATCAGCGAGGTTCAAGCTCAGGTGGGCCGGGGCGACCTCGGCGAACTTTTGCGGTCGCAGCCCACTTGGGAGGTCTAGGCCGCAGGCCCGGCCATGCCCTGGGCACTTGATCTCGACGGGGTCGTCTGGCGTGGGGTTGAGGGTGTTCCTGGATCGGCAGAGGCGATACAGCTTCTCCAGGAGTCAGGAGAACGCGTCTTATTCGTGACCAATAACTCCGGTCGGCCGGTGTCGGATACCGAGGAAAAATTGGCAGGTCTGGGAATAGACGCGATGGGTGGAGTTGTTACCTCGGGAATGGCTGCTGCCGGCCTGGTTTCCTCGGGAGAACGTGTACTCGGAATGTGCGGGGCGGGTTGCCGCGAGGAGTTGGAACGGGTCGGTGCAGAAGTTGTCCTTGAGGGTCCGGCTGAGGCGGTGGTGGTCGGATTTCATGAGGATTTCGACTATTGGCGACTCACCGCCGCGGTGCAGGCCGTCCTCGATGGCGCCCGCCTGATCGGGACCAACGATGACGTAACCTTCCCGGCCCATGACGGTCTTCGGCCCGGTGCGGGTTCGCTGTTGGCGGCTGTGCGGGCCGCTACAGGGGCCGAACCTGAGCTGGCCGGAAAGCCCTACGGGCCAATGTGCAATCTCGTGCAGTCTTTTGCCGAAGGGCATAAGGGCCATTGCGTCATGGTCGGTGACCGGCCAGATACCGACGGGCGGTTCGCGCGGGCCATGGGTTGGCGTTGGTCGCTGGTGTTGTCAGGCCTCATAGCCGCCGGAGATCTTCCAGTCGAGCCGGAGCCGGACACCGTTCACGATGACCTCCTAGCGCTTGTCGGCGACCATCTCGACACTCGTTCACGGTGACAGTGGAGAAAACGTGAGTACCCGCCGTCGATTGGACTCGGAGATGGTGCGGCGCGGACTGGTGCAGAGTCGTAGCAAAGCCAGAGAGGCGGTAGAAACTGGGCGGGTCACTGTCGACGGAGCGCCAACCGACAAGCCCTCGCGCCTTGTCGATCCCGGTCAAGCTGTGGTTTTTTCTGGCCCGCCGGCCCGCTATGTATCACGGGGTGGGAAGAAACTAGAAGCAGCCTTGGACGAGTTTGACCTGGATCCGACAGGTCTCGCAGTAGTGGATGTCGGCTCCAGCACCGGGGGGTTCACCGACTGCCTCCTCCAACACGGAGCTTCGACGGTAACCGCCATTGACGTTGGTCGCGGACAACTCCATCAGCGCTTGCGCGACGACGACCGGGTTACCGTGCACGAGCGGACCAATGTGCGAAATGTCGACGTCGAAGTTCTTGGTGGACCTTTCGACCTCCTGGTCGGCGACTTGTCGTTCATTTCGCTGCGAACGGTTATGGCCGACCTGGTCCGACTGGTGCGAGACGGATCGGACATGGTGCTTCTGGTCAAGCCCCAGTTTGAGGCTGGTAAGGCCGAGGTTGATCGGGGTAGAGGGGTGGTCCGAGATCCTGAGGTGTGGACCACAGTGCTCGAGGCGGTTTACGGTTCGGTCCGGCTTAATCGAGCGGCCATTATGGGGGGGATGCCCTCACCAATAAAAGGCGCCGACGGCAATGTGGAGTTCTTTGTTAACGCGCGAACAGGGGTCGATTCGACGAGAGTTCCGCCGTTGGACGTCGCGACTCTTGTGGCGGCCGTCGGGCTAGGGACTGCAGAAGTCAGTCAGGGTCCCCACTGATGTCATCGGTCCTGCTCGTAGTCCACGAAGACCGTCCGGAGGCGGTGGCTCAGGCGGACTTGCTGGCTACGTCCCTAATGGATGACGGGCACCTCGTGACACGTTCTGACGATGCTGACTTCGACTCGGAGTCGGTCTGCGGTGGTTTTGGTGAGGAAGCGAGCCAGCCGGGGGCGCTCGACCTCGTGGTGAGTCTTGGCGGCGACGGATCGATTCTGCGTGCCGTAGATCTTTTGGACGGCCGATCTGTACCGGTGTTAGGGATCAACTACGGAGAGTTGGGCTATTTGGCTGCCGTCGAGCCCGACGATGCCCATGCTGCGGTGGTGCGGGCACTGGCAGGTGAGCATGACCTGCAGGAGCGGATGATGCTCCGTGTCGAGGTTCGAAGTGCAGGTGCCAGTGCTTCCCAGTTGGTTGCTCATGCTCTCAACGAAGCGGTGGTTGAGCGATCAAACGGAGGTCAAACGATCCGCGTCGGAGTTTCTTTAGACGGCGAGTCGTTTGCCTCCTACGTCGCGGACGGACTCATCGCTGCAACGCCGACCGGGTCCACGGCTTACGCGTTCTCGGCACGAGGCCCGATAGTCGATCCACAGCACCGCTCCATTCAGTTGACACCTGTGTCGCCTCACATGTTGTTTGACCGGACTCTGGTGCTTGACGCGGATACTGAAGTGGGTCTGGAAGTGATTGGTCAGCGCACAGCGATCTGCACAGTCGACGGCCGGCAGGTAGCCGACCTAACTGCTGGTGACTTAGTGGTTTGCTCGGCGTCGGACCGGGTGGCACGGCTGGTGACCTTTGGTGACCGTGGTCTCCGTAGGCTTCTCTCCACCCGGTTTGGCCTCGCCGACCGCTGAAAGGCCTCTTCGCATGAGGTGCCCGCCCAGCGAGTCAACCCGCCGACTGATTCGACATAGCGTTCCATGGCTCGTAATGGGCCGAGTTCGTCAACTACAACTCGATTCATGGAGACATGGTCAGTCGAACACTTCTTCAGCCGGAGCTCACTTCGGCAGCGCATCAAGGTTGAATGACTGAACGATGCTGGTGGAGTTGAGGATCGCCGGACTCGGGGTGATCGATGAAATTGAGGTGGTTTTTGGCGAGGGTCTTACCGCGGTTACTGGTGAGACTGGTGCTGGCAAGACCATGATCATGGGAGCGGTGGACCTACTGCTGGGCGGTCGGGCCGATCCGTCGATAGTTCGCCCGGGAGCGAACGATGCGGTAGTCGAGGGCCGGTTTCTTGTTGGAGGGGATGAGCATGTGCTACGTCGAGTGGTGCCGGCTGACGGGCGCAGTCGAGCCTACGTGAACGGTCGGTTGGAGACGGCCGCAATGCTCGCAGAAGTGGCTAGCGATCTAGTCGATTTGCATGGCCAACATGCACACCAGCGGCTTCTGGGAGCGACAACCCAGAGGGAGGCACTGGACCGATTCGGCGCTATAGATCTGGGACCCCTGCAGTCGGCTGAACGCGAGTTGGCCGAAGTCGACGCTGAGCTGGCGGCACTGGGTGGCGATGAGCGCGCTCGGGCACGGGAGATCGACCTGCTCCGCTTTCAGGTCGCCGAGCTGGACGCAGCCGGGCTTGTCGAGGCGGACGAAGATGACCGACTTGCTGCCGAGGAACTGCTACTTGGAGATGCAGTGGCTTATCGGGAGGCAGCTGGGACGGTTCTTTCTCTGCTCGATGGTGACGGGCCGGTTTCTGAAGCGTTTGGGCGAAGTCTTGCTGCCCTGGAAGGACGGGTGCCGTTTGATCGACTGGCAGATCGCGTGACTGCCTTGGCAGTGGAGTTAGGCGATGTTGTTGCCGAACTAAGGCAGGTCGCCGAGGGTGTAGACGAGGACCCAGCCCGGCTTGAGGCAGTAGGCGAGCGAAGACGTGTACTAGCCGACCTACGGCGAAAGTATGGCGACGACCTTGCGTCGGTGATGGCCTATCACACCGAAGTGGAAAACCGTCTAGAGGCCCTTGAAGATCATGAGGCTCTGGCCGCTGAGCTCGATGCGCGGCGACTCGCTGCCGAGGTGGAAAGGTCAGCTTCAGCGGCCTCAGTACTCGATGCTCGGAGACGAACCGCTCCGAGTCTGGCCGAACAAGTCGCGGAGCACTTGCGTTCTCTGGGTATGCCATCCGCCGTCATGGAAGTAGCGGTGTCGGGTGAAGCGGGGGAGATCGTTGAATTTCGTCTGGCTGCGAACTCGGGAACACCTGCTCTCCCATTGTCCAAAGTGGCCTCAGGAGGCGAACTGTCGCGAACAATGTTGGCAGTTGGCCTAGTCCTAACCTCTTCGCCTCCTGTCCAGTTGTTTGATGAGGTTGATGCGGGCGTTGGCGGGGAAGCCGCTCACCGGATCGGCGAGGCCCTAGCCGAGTTGGCCTCTGACCGTCAGGTTTTGGTTGTGACACACCTTGCCCAGGTCGCCGCCTATGCCGATCACCAACTGGTCGTGGTCAAAGAGGACGACGGTCTTAACGCCACGGCGACTATCAGACCCGTCGATAGCGATGAGCGGGTTGTGGAGCTCTCGCGGATGTTGTCGGGATCACCAGAAAGCACTACGGCTCAAGGTCACGCGGAGGAGCTGCTGCGCTCTACTCGTGGCCCTGAGTGACGATTTGCCAACATATTGGCCAACTACTCCGCGCGCGCGTCGCTGAGCTTGGATAGGTTGAACTCCCGTGACGAAACACATCTTCGTGACGGGAGGGGTGGCCAGTTCGCTCGGCAAGGGCTTGACCGCTGCTTCGCTGGGGCGCCTGCTGAAACAGCGCGGGCTGCGAGTCGTTATCCAGAAGTTGGATCCGTATATAAATGTGGATCCTGGCACGATGAACCCATTCGAGCACGGTGAGGTCTTTGTCACCGATGACGGTGGAGAGACCGATTTAGACCTTGGCCACTACGAGAGGTTTATCGATGAAAATCTGACCCGCGATTCCAATGCCACCACTGGCTCGATCTACTCCTCGGTTATCGCTGCCGAACGTCATGGCGAATATCTCGGACGGACTGTTCAGGTTATTCCGCATATAACTGATGAAATCCAGCGCCGAATACGACGCCTTACCGGCGACGACGTCGACGTCCTCATTACCGAGGTCGGTGGAACAGTAGGCGACATTGAGATCCTGCCCTTCCTGGAGGCCATTCGACAGTTCCGCCTCGACGTTGGCCCAACAAACGTCTGCTACGTGCATGTCACCCTCGTTCCTTACATCGGGCCTTCTGGAGAGCACAAGACCAAGCCCACTCAGCACTCAGTAACCGAGTTGCGCAGTGCGGGCATCCAACCCGACGCGATTGTGTGCCGAAGCGACGAGCCGATCAGCGACGACTTGGAGAGGAAGATTTCTCGCCTTTCCAATGTGCCGTTCAACGGCGTTGTGAACTGTCCGGATGCTGGAAGCCTGTACGAGATTCCGCTCGTTGTTCATGATGAGGGCCTCGATCAGTTCGTTTGCGACGCACTCCACCTGATCACCGATCCTCCGGACCTGGAGGAGTGGCGGGCGCTCAATGAAAGAGTCGCACGAGCGACGACGCCGGTTCGTGTCGGCCTCATCGGCAAGTATGTGAGCCTGGTCGACGCCTACCTGTCGGTCGTCGAGTCGCTCAACCATGCCGGCATTCATCACGGAGCCGAAGTGCAAATCGACTGGATCCAGGCTGAAGATGTTGAAGGCCTGCTTGCCGAGAACCGGCTTCGAGACCTCGACGGAATCGTTATCCCTGGAGGCTTTGGCGAGCGGGGTGTAGAGGGGAAAATCGCAGCAGCGGGCTTTGCTCGTGAGAACGACATTCCCTGCCTCGGCCTATGCCTCGGCCTGCAGTGCATGACCGTTGAGTTTGCTCGCAACGTTCTGGGTCTTGAGCGTGCACACTCCAGCGAATTCGATCCGTCGTCACCCCATCCGGTTATTGATCTCATGGAGTCCCAACGGGACGTCTCCGACTTGGGCGGGACCATGCGACTCGGTGCCTATGTCGCGCAGTTGAAGCCAGGTTCACGGATAGCAGAGATCTACGGCACTGACGTCGTTTCTGAGCGGCACCGCCATCGATACGAGTTCAACCCGAAATATCGGGCGCGTTTTGAGGACACCGGGTTCGTGTGTTCGGGCGAGTCGCCCGATGGACGTCTCGTCGAGTTCATTGAACTCGTCGACCATCCGTTCTGGATCGCTACTCAGGCACATCCCGAGTTCAAAAGCCGGCCCGACCGACCGGCACCGCTGTTCCGAGCTTTCATCGCCGCGGCACTAGACCGGGCATCTGGGCGCAACCCACAGTTAATTCCGGTCGAAACAGATTTCCCGGCTGATCGCTAACCCCAGGTATTTCGATGGACGGTTCCGGCTTCACCCGGACAGGTGAGACGGTTCTCCACCGTGGCCATGTCATCACGCTGTCAATTGCCACCTTCTCCGGTCCGTCTGGAGAGGTTATTGAACGTGACGTTGTTCATCACCCCGGGGCGGTGGCTGTAGTGCCGGTAGATGGCGACGAGGTTGTGCTGGTGCGTCAGTACCGCCCAGTATTGGAGAGGGAGATGTTGGAGATTCCCGCCGGCAAGCTTGACGTTCCTGGCGAGGACCGATTGGAGGCCGCTCGACGAGAACTGGTCGAAGAAGCGGGCGTTGACGCTCCTCACCTAATCGAACTCTGCCGGTTCCATAATTCGATCGGTTTCTGCGACGAGCTCACCACCATCTATTTGGCTACCGAGCTGGTCCCGGGAGAGCCGAAAGCAGTCAGCGTCGAAGAGGAGTATTTGTCGGTCGAGAGGGTCTCGTTGGCCGATGTTGAGGGCTTGATCGACGACGGAACGATTACTGACGCCAAGACGGTTATCGGTCTACTACGAGCCTTGAATTACTTGGACCGGTGAGCCGGATCCTTCACCTAGCTCGTCGGTTTGTTCTGTCGATTTGGCCGTGTGGACCGGGACTCGACGACGAAGCTTGGGCCCGGGAAAGCCTCCTACCTGCCGAAGTCGTTCTATGGGCGAGGATGTCGGGGCACGACCGACGCCACGCCGTAGCTGTGGCACGCCGAGTCGATCGGGCCCTTGGTGGAGCTAGTCGTCCGATCCTCGCTGCGGCCCTCTTGCACGATGTCGGTAAAATTGCGAGTGGGCTTTCGGTGCCAACCCGAGTCGTTGCCACGTTATGCGGCCTGGTCGGCGGCCAGCGTGTGTGGGCCGGCGACGGACGTATCTCGCGCTATCTCCGGCATCCGGAGATCGGGGCTGAGATCCTCGCTGAGGCAAGGAGCGACGCTATGACGATTGCGTGGACTGCGGAGCATCACCTCTCCTCAGACAGGTGGACGGTGGATCGACAGACTGGTGAAGCTCTCCGAGCGGCCGACGACGACTAAGTCGGAACAGTTGGCGCCGCTTTGGGTTATCTACGAGTTAGCAGCAGGCAATAGGCCGAGGTTGGTCCGGACCCGGTCCAGAGTGGCTGAAGCCACCGCCCTGGCCTTCTCAGCGCCGATAGCTAAGAGCCGGTCGGTCTCAGCCGGATCCGCAGCAAGCTCGCGGTAACGGTCCTGAACAGGTCGCAGCAACTCGATCACCGCTTCGGCTGTAGTTGATTTGAGGTCGCCATACCTGTCGATGCCTGCTGCCGCCTCGACTGGCGAGCGGCCGGTCGCCACTCCAAGAATCGATAGCAGGTTCGATACACCCGGCTTCATCGCGGGGTCGTACCGGACATCGGTTTCGCTATCGGTCACCGCTCGCTTGAACTTCTTCTCTATGGCAGCAGGCTCGTCCAACAGGAAGATTGTTCCCTGTGCGCCATCGTCCGACTTAGACATCTTGTTCTCGGGATGCTGTAGGTCCATGACCCTGGCTCCGGCCGACGGGATCACCGCCTCAGGAACTACAAAAGTTTCGCCGAAGCGTCCGTTGAACCGGACCGCGATATCTCGCGCTAACTCAATGTGTTGTCGCTGGTCCTCACCAACCGGGACTTGATCAGTGTCATACAGGAGGATGTCAGCAGCCTGCAGGGCTGGATAGGTGAACAGGCCACCAGAGACGAAGTCAGCTCCATCGGATTTGTCCTTGAACTGTGTCATTCGACGCAGTTCACCGAACGAGGCAGTGCACTCCATTACCCAGGCGCACTCAGCATGTTCGGTCACGTGACCCTGTACGAAGACCGTCGAGCGGTCAGGGTCTAGTCCCACCGCCAGCAGGACTTGGGCCAGCGACCGGGTGGCGGCCCGTAGTTCGTCCGGGTCGTGTGGCACTGTCAGGGCATGTAGGTCGACCACACAATAGACGGCGTCAGCTTTGTCCTGTAAGGCCACCCAATTACGCAGCGCACCGAGCAGATTGCCTAGGTGCACCGATCCTGTGGGTTTGATGCCAGAGAAGACCCGGGTCATGGGCGGTCAGGGTAGCGGAGCGTCGCTTGGCCGAACGGTAGATTGCCGGCCATGCGCTGCCTGATTCGACCCGATACGACTCTCGGTCGATTTTTCACCATCATCTTCGTGACGGTCTTGGCGGCTGGCACGTTGTCCGGGTGCGGATCGCCTGGTGTCCGAGATCACTTCACCCAGCAGGAGTTCGATGAGTTCAATCTCTGGTGCTTGAACGTGGCTAACGAGACAACCGATAAGTGCCTAGAGGTGTCCGAACTAATTCGATTCCACATAAACGACGCCGGTCACAAACGGGTCGACGAAGCCTGCCTTGTCTACGAGATGCAGCGAGACGTAATCGGCTTCGGTCTCTACAACTCATGGGATTGCATCGAAGAGTGAGCCATGTCAACCGGCGTGGTTGCTATGCACCGCGACTCTGGCTGGAGTCTCTAGGGTCGGGCTGGTGAGCGTTACCGTCACCACCGCCGTATACGAGGGCCCTTTCGACCTGCTTCTCAACCTCATCCTCAAAGAGGAGGTCGAACTCTACGAAGTCTCCCTCTCGTCGATTGTTGACGCCTACCTCACTGAGTTAGAGCGTCTGGAGGCGTTGGATCTAGAGGTAGCGACCGAGTTCTTGCTCATCGCCGCCATTCTTGTCGAACTCAAGACTCGTCGGCTGCTGCCGGGCCGAGATCGATTTGAAACCGACGACGAGTTCGGCCTTTGGGAGGAGCGCGACCTTCTTTTGGCCCGGCTTCTCGAGTGCAAGACCTTCAAGGATGCGGCGGTGGTCCTGCGACGCCTCAGCTCCGAAGCGTCAAAGTCTTGGCCTCGGCGAGCTGGCCTTGAGGATCATTTCCTCCACTTGGCCCCGGACCTGTTGGATGGGGTGACGCTGGATGACTTACGGGATGCTTGTCTACGAGGCCTCTCCCCGAGACCTTCGACTCATGTCGAGACAGAGCACATTGCACCCATCCGGATCAGCGTGGCAGATGCTGTGACCGAGTTGGTCGACGAGATTCCGAGGTCAGGCGCTACGACCTTTCGAAGCCTGACGCGCGGGTTGGTAGATCGGATCGAAATCGTGGTCCGCTTCCTCGCTGTCCTCGAGCTCTACAAACAGGGTGTGGTCGAGCTCGATCAGTTGGACGCCTTTGGGGATATCCATGTTTCGTGGCGCCCCGGTGCTAGGTCGGAAGACCTCGACCTGATCGATTCTTACGAAGGCTGACGGCATGGCGGACGGCACTGTAGGTGAAGGTGACTCAGATGAGCGCATGATTGAGGTCCGTCGAGCCGTTGAAGCAATCCTCATGGTGGCGATGGAACCAGTGGCTCCGAACCTTCTAGCTCAACTGCTGGAGGTCTCTACGGCAGTAATCGAAGCTCAGTGTGAGGTACTGACTAAGGGATACGAGGCAGATGGAAGGGGCTTTGCGTTAATTCGGGTCGGTGGCGGTTACCGCTTCCAAAGCCACCCGGACCAGGCTCCATGGGTCGAGCGCTTCGTCTTGGAAGGCCAGACCAGCCGACTTACCTCTGCGGCGTTGGAGACTTTAGCCATCGTGGCCTACAAGCAGCCCATCTCTCGCATGCAGGTGTCGGCGATCCGTGGTGTGGATGCCGAGGGGGTGATGAGGACCCTCCAGCAGAGGGGGTGGATTGATGAGATCTCGCGGGACTCTGGCCCAGGGAACGCCATCCTCTACGGCACCACTCGAGATTTCTTGGAGAGGATGGGGCTGGATGGTGTGGCAGACCTTCCACCGCTTGGTGAATTCGTACCGGGGCCGGAGGTGGTCGAGGCTCTAGAACGTGGACTGATGACCGACCCCGGCACGCCAGTAGATGAGTCTGTGGGGGTCGGGACGGCGGTTGAGGAGTCGGATGCCGAACTGGACAGTGAGCCGGTAGAGGCACCGGAGGTTTGATCTATGGCGGCCTTAGATTCGGCTGCCGGTCGCGATGGTGAACGCCTCCAAAAAGTCCTAGCCAGAGTCGGGATCGGGAGTCGGAGGACCTGTGAGAGCCTGATTGCCGAGGGGCGGGTAGTCGTCGATGGGGAGGTTGCAGTTCTAGGCCGGCGAGTGGATCCCGGGACAGCGCGGATCTTTGTGGACGGGGCTCCAGTAGGCACCCGTTCCGACCTAGTGCACTACCTCCTCTACAAGCCTGTTGGGGTTGTGACTACGGCAGACGATCCCCAAGGGAGGCCCACAGTGGTAGAGATCGTCCCGTTGAAACCGCGAGTCTTTCCAGTCGGGAGACTTGACACCGATACCGAGGGCCTTTTGTTGCTGACCAACGATGGTGAATTGGCGCACCGACTCACCCATCCGTCCTACGGCGTCGAGAAGGAGTACGTCGCAGAGGTGGATGGCGTTCCGACGCGAGCGACGTTGCGTCATCTCCGGGAGGGAATCAATCTCGAGGATGGGCCAACAGCACCGGCACGTGCAGTGATCGTCGGGGATGCGCAAGGGTCTGTGGCTCTTCTCCGACTGACCATCCATGAGGGGCGCAACCGTCAGGTCCGACGCATGTGCGAGGCCGTGGGCCACCCTGTTCGGCGATTGGTCCGTACCCGCATCGGTCCCATTGCAGATCGAACCCTCGAACCCGGGGCGTGGCGACCACTAGCAATCAGCGAGGTTCGTGCGCTTGCCGAGTCTGTCGCCGATCAGTTCGACTGAGGTCCCCGGCATACCTGGCGCTCGGAATATGAGTTCCTTGGAAGACACTCCGTTAAACGCGACCTCGTCCGAGTCCCTGGCCGTGTGCGCCGCTGCCCTGGGTGAGGCCGTCGAAGCTTTCGATACGGCCGCCAGGGGTTGACAACTCCTCATGCCCGGCGGCGCCATCGGCGGAAGTGGATCGGTGTTCGCCGGGTTGACCTGACCTGCGCGAACTTCTCAGGGACCCTTTTCTGCAACCAGTTAAAAGTAGGACCCTTCGTTTGGCGACGAGGCCAGAGCAGGGATAGAGGTAATCGTCGGCGAGTGTGATCCTCAGGGGCTGGGCGTCGACTTCACGAACTTCAACCTGAGTAACGCCTTGTCGCCCTGCTCACTGGCTGCCACCATGGGTACTCCAACCCATTTAGAAGAAGGACAACAAAGATGATTTTTCTGCTAGAGGAAGAGATCACAGAGGGCTTTGAAGTCTTTAAAGCGTGGTTCGAGACTGAAGCGATTCCGCAGATCGAAGCCGCTGGAGGCGCCTGCCTAGTCTGCGGCGTTGACGCAGAGAAAGAAAACATCCTTCATCTGGTGATGGAGACGCCTTCGATGGATGTGGTGGAAGGCTTTATGACCTCAGACGAGTTCACCAAGGCTCGACAGAGTGCTGGCGTTCTTGTAGAAACCACAAAAATCACCGTGCTGAAGCAGTAGAAGCTTCTGCGCCAGTCAGAAGCCGGTGGAGTCGGTAACTATTTGTTTGCCATCGAAGCGGCTAGATCGAAGGGCAGAGATATCTAGATCAAAGGTTGAACCTTCATCGATCAGGTCAGCAACTATCCGGCCTACAGCGGGTGCGTGCATGAGGCCGGTGCCTGAGAAGCCGGCTGCGGTGATGAGGCCAGGCATAGATTTTTCAAGCACGGGTAGATAGTCGACGGTGCCCGGGTACAGGCCTGCCCACCCTCCTACCACCGGAGCGTCTGGGCGACTGAGACGGAAGGACCGGGAGGCCTGTTCTCGGACAGATGTTGACCAAGGTTCTGATAAGGCTGGGTCATAGTCGTCGGGGTCGTCGGGTTCGTCATGGCCGAGAAAACCACCAACAAGTGCTCGGCCCGAACCATCAGGGCGCATGTGTACCTGATGGTCAATATCGATGAGCCAAGGAATGTTCTCCGGAATACCGGCTGTCCGATGGAGGAGAAGCAGTTCGTGGCGGCGTGAGATGAATGGGATCTCCTGCCCAGCAAGAGCGGAGATCTCACCGGCGTGTGGTCCGGCGGCATTGATGACGGTTTCGCTGGTAAACGAACCCTCTGAAGTCTGAACCCCTATCACCCTGGCTCCGTCACGAATGACGCCGTCGACTCGAGTGTGTAGCTCAAGGTGCACTCCGCCTGCTTGGACCGTTTGGACGTACCCTCTGATCACTCGATGCTGGTCTAGGTAGCCGCCGACCTTGCAGTAGTTGCCGTCCGTGAAATCCGTGGATGCCAGCGCTGGCCAGCGACGGGTGATTCCCACCTTGTCTAGAGAGTCGTAGTTAACTCCTAGCGAATCAAGCAGACCGGCTTGGGTTGTCAGGCCTTTGGTGTCCTTTGAAGTGAGGAAGAGATGGCCGGTTTCTTGGTAGTGGGGGTTGATGCCGAACAGTTTCTCGAAGTGAAGCCAGGTCGGCAGACTTAATTGGGCCAACTTGACGTTGATATCGGATCCGTGAGCGAGTCGGATTCCTCCACCGGTTCTGGTCGATTGGCCAACCCCGGGTTCGGACCGTTCAACAATCCGAACACTTTTTCCAGCAAGGAGGAGCGCATGGGCGGCAGCTAGCCCGACTATTCCAGCCCCTATGACAATGACGTCACTTGTGTTCCTCTTGATTAACGGCACACTAGGCAGGGGGAACAAGGGTCCGGCCTGTATCGCCACCTTTGTTGACAACCCACTGAATATTGGGTGGAGGCATTAACGCCAAAATCTCATTTCTCGTCTACGCCGCATAGAGCGATTTGGACCCTGCGCACCGTCGGTGTCGTAAATGAGTGGGGCTCGTTTTCCGCCTCACACCCGTCAGCTGAGTGATGAAAGACTGGTGTCGTGAGAAAGTTTGCAGGGGCGGTGACGGTTTTGGCGGTCATCTCGGGATGTGGCGGCAGTCTCGACACGTCGAAACCAGTTTCAACCTTGGTTGGGTCGACCACTTCGAGTGCGACGTCGACCGTTGCGTCAGTTTCAACCTTGGTTGGGTCGACCACTTCGAGTGCGACGTCGACCGTTGTGCCAGTTTCAACCTT
>MDTE01082721.1_pt1 | contig 18563 bp, 10 predicted proteins | sample 811231 | NCBI WGS metagenome assembly MDTE01 (sample SAMN05326651, study PRJNA326480) | marine metagenome | isolation source: seawater | place: Indian Ocean: Red Sea | collected 2010 | reverse complement strand
CCCGGGAAGCGATACTACCAGGGTTGCGATGATTTCGACACCATCGAAGCGCTCGGGATCGACCTTGCTCAGCAGGTGTTCGGTGCAGCCTTTGCCAACATTCAATCCATCTCCGGAACGGTTTCAAACATCGGTGCGCTCAAGACCCTCGCCAAACCTGGTGATGACATCACGGCGGTTTCAACGGCGGACGGCGGTCACATTTCGCACGCACGCATGGGTGCGGTGGGGTTGCGCGACCTGAACCTGACCACGTACCCGTGGGACGAAGAGCGCATGGAACCCGACGTCGATGCGGCCTGCAAAACCATCCGTGAGGTCCAGCCCAAGGTGGCGCTGTTCGGTCAGTCGGTGTTCCTTTTCCCGACCCCGCTGGAAGAGATGGCTTCAGCGGCCAAGGAAGTCGGCGCTTCAGTTCTTTACGACGGGGCCCACGTCCTCGGCCTGATCGCCGGCGGCCAATTCCAAGACCCCCTCCGAGAAGGTGCAGACCTCATGACCGGATCGAGCCACAAGACGTTCCCTGGCCCCCAAGGTGGATTCCTCCTCTCGTCTTCGGAAGACCCAGCCTTTCACCGCCGGCTGAACAACGCCATGTTCCCCGGTGTGGTTTCATCCTACCACCTGCATCACGTTGCTGGGAAGGTGATGGCCCTCGCTGAATTCATGGAATACGGGGAAGCCTACGCTCGCGACACGGTGGCCAACGCCCAAGCCTTTGCAGCTGCGCTGGCAGGTGAAGGGTTTGACGTGTTGGCCGAGAGTCGAGGCTACACCGCATCGCATCAGGTCCTCACACGCCACGGCGAGCTTGATTCAGGCGCCGGCGCGAAAGCGGCCCAGCAACTGGAGCGAGCCGGGATCATCACGAACATGAACATGCTACCGGGAGACACCAAAGCCCTCTCACCCTCCGGATTACGGCTCGGCGTGCAGGAACTCACCCGGGTGGGGTTCACTCCCGACGACATGGAGGAGGTTGCCCGCTGTTATGCACGAGTCCTGTTGCACGAAGAGGATCCTGCCAAGGTCCGGCTTGACGTTCACGCGTTGAAGGACCAACACCAAACCGTCCGCTACTGTTTCAACGAAGATGAGCGGTCCGGATATCCGGAATAGGTTGGGATCTTGGTGGAGACCAACGGCCACCTCGATGCCTTCACGTTCCGAACTGACGGGCTGTTCTTTGATCCGCAGCACCACGCCTGTGTTCTGATGGGAACGGTGGAGTTTGCGTCCTTCTGGCATGCCTTTGACGGATGCTTTTCGTCCCCGCTTGGCCGTAAACTGATTTACGCCGCCACCGATGCTGAGGAAACCATGCTGCGCCAGCGCGAGGATTTTCAGTACGGTCGCTGGTTTGGCCGTCGTCGCGTCCAAGCGAATCTTCGCCAACGCAGCCACCGCATGGGGTGGGGCCGGTTTGAGGACGAGCACATTCTCATGCCCGCCAACGATGCCATCACCGTTGGTCTGTTTCTGGCCCACCGTGAACACACGGCCGGTCAGCGGTTCAACCTCGAGTGGAATCAACGTACATCCGAGCGCATTGATGTGGTGCTGCAACCAAAGGAGGGAGAGATGACCCCGGTCCCACCGGTCGAACCCTTCACTTGGCTTTCATCTGGACTGGAAGGGGACGTCCCAAAGGCATCCCTGACGTTGGACCTCGATCATCGTGGTTCAACCTTGTTTAACGGGCAAGCACGCTCGTTCTTCCTCCCGGTGTCGGTGATTCAACGGCTCCTTGACGGGTTGCGAGGTCGTCCGACCACGGTTCCGGGTGACGTTGGTTCCAGCGAAGTCGATGCTGCCCTAGAAGAGCCGGATTTGTTCTTGGCCGTGGTCCACGCTTCGTTTGAGGCCTTCCGGTCGACCGACCAACCGGTCTACTTGCAACGCGGCGAGGATTGGGGAGGCCATCTTTCCCAGCAGTTCACCCAACGGGGTTTTGGCCGTGTAGAGGTTCTCCAAAGCGTCCTCGACGGGGCTGACTCCACCGTGTTTCGCGTCCAATCACCGCTCCCCGCAGTGGTGGCTGGGTCGGTGCTCGCCATGTGGTGTCGCGCCCACGGGAAACGCCCTGAGGCTTCGTTTTCCCAGGTTGATGAATTCCTCACCGTCACCGTGCGTGAACCCCGGGTCAATTACGACTGAAAAAACGAACAGAAACGCCACACGGGGTTTCAATCCCCTGCTCATCTTTGGTCAAGGTTCATAACCGAAACAACGCCTCGCAGAACTCGCACAACCGTGCCGGGTGTCACTCATGAGTCTAAATCACAACCAAATGGCATACGTGGCAATTGTTTCAACCCTCATTTTTGGGTCGCTTTTTGTCGGTGTTTCAGGTTTCTTCCAAACCAGCGAGGACATCGGCGGATTCGAAAGCGCTGTTGAAGAGGACATCCGAGGCGATTCGGAGGCCACCTTGGCCGCCATCGACACCGACGGTGACGGTCTTTCGGACAAACTTGAGGAAACTCAGTACGGGACCGATGTCAACGACCCGGACACCGACAACGACGGGATGAGTGACGGATGGGAAGTCCAACACGGCCTCAATCCTCTCGACAACGGTGAGTCGGAAGACATCGAGGTCGATCCCGTCCAAAACGATCCAAATGAGGCCCAAAAGGAAAACGAAACCGAATCCTGGCCCGACCCCAACCAAGGCCCGAACGGGGACCCTGACCGAGACGGCTTGACCAACCAAGCCGAACAAGAATTGGGTACAGACCCGCAGCGGGCGGACACCGACAACGACGGCTTGAACGACCGCTGGGAATCCCTCTACACGACCAGCGTTCAGACCCCCGGTGGCGAGGTCACCCTGTTCAACCCGCTTGACGGAAACTGGGACTGCCTGCTTCTGGACCAGGCCATGGTCGACGCCCTCGAGAGCCGATTCAACGGTGAGAACGGAATGGCCGAATGGGACGACCTCGCTTCCAACGACCGACATTCCTGCGACATGGTGCTTGACACCGACGACGACGGGTTGGCCAACTTCGAGGAAGAAGCGTTTGGTACCAACCCCACGGCTCGGGACTCGGACATGGACCTCATCGACGACATCGTTGAGGTCGCCAACGAAACCATTGCGCTCTTTGTTGGTATGGGCGAATCTTGTAACGAACCTCTACTCCAATCCGTCGCACGGGTTGGACCGTTCTACGGTGTTGACCGAAACTGGTTCATGATGGACATGGACGGCGACGGTTTGCTGAACGGTCCGTCTGACTGGGACACGGACGGCGACGGCATGCCTGACGGATTTGAATACTGCTACTCTGATTCAACCATGGCCCCCAACCCGGCTTACGTGCTGAACCCTGCCAACGCCTCCGACGGCTACGGTGATTGGGACGAGGACGGAATGAACAACCTCGAGGAGTATCAAGTGGCGCAAATTTTCGGTGAAGGCAACTTTACGTCGCCCTGGCTGGAAGACACCGACCAAGACGAAATGCCGGACCAGTGGGAAGCATCCAATGGACTGCATCCACGCTCTGCAGCAAACCGAGATCAGGACCCTGACATGGACGGCTACGATCTCGACAACGACGGGCACGTCATGTACAGCGACCTCGAAAACACCGCCATCGTCAACACGGTTGACGTTGTTCTCGGCCAACAAGTCTCTGAAAACCAGCAGGTGGCGTCCGCTCGAATCACCCTCGCCGGTGGAAACCAGCAGGTCGTGCCGATGCGTGCACCGGTGGACGGCTACGTCTACGCCCTCGACGTGGTGGTCGGACAGAGCATCGAATCTCGCTTGTTCAGCTGGATGAACATCGTCGAGGAAGAAGAGCGATTCACCAACGTCATGGAATACAAGGCCAACGACCGAGACCAAGACGGTATCCTCGACGGCCGAAGCACCGATCCGCTGAACGCCGACACCGACGCCGACGGTCTGATCGACGGCATCGAAGTGATGGGTTGGGAAATCCTTGTTGTGAACCGCGGCGTTCAGCCGACGTGGGTCACCTCGGACCCCGGCCTTTACGACACCGACGCTGACGGTCTGTCCGACTATGCGGAATATTCCTCAACCTGCAACTTGGGCGGGTCAAATGCTTCCAACCCTGACACCGATTCAGACGGCCTCACGGACCTCGAGGAAGCAGGTGACAATTTCATGTGGGAAGGCGAGGCCTACTCCACCAGTCCCTGCATGTTCGACACGGACAACGACGGCCTTGAAGACGGCGAGGAAGTGGTGGCTGGCGCTGACAATTTCCTGACCCACGCTAACAAGTCCGACACCGATGACGACGGACTGGTTGACGGGCAGGAAGTGCTCTTTGTTCCTCGTCCGTTCCAAAACCCAACCAACCCCCTCCTGAACGACACCGACGGGGACGGCATGCTCGACGGTTGGGAAATGCAGGTCAAATCCGCCGAAGACAACACCAATTCGCACAGCCTTTGGGTGGCCACCTCCACGTGGGAGCGCCCCGGTTGTGAATCCACGCAAACCAACTCCTGCACCATGCAACCCGGCGGTTATGTTTGGCAGAACTGGCTTGGTGGCTTTGCGCTCGAGCCAAAGTTCCAGGTCAGCGAGATGAACCTCACCGGCTTCCAAATGCCGACCAACGCGCTTTGTGATGGGTGCAACGGCCGGTGGGCCCTCGACCCTTCACTCAGTTCCCTCAAGGACGACACCTTCGATGTGGACAACGATACGCTAGCCAACGGCATGGAAGCGCCCGACCGCTGGGACACCAATCCCGTCGACGACGATACCGACGGCGACCAACTCCCCGATGGCTGGGAGGTTTACTACTCGCAACTGGCCTTTGAAACCGGTCTGGCTGACAACGAAACCGTCGGTGTGTACGGCGCCCGTGGTGTGATGGATCCTGCCATGCCCGACAGTGATTTGGACGGCATCGATGACGGCTTTGAGGACCCTGACATGGACGGCCTGAATCGAAGCGGCCTCATCAAGCGATACTGCCCCGGCTACAACGACTCCACCAACTCCGAGTGCAACATTGACCCGGACACACCGGACGGTCAGCGCTTCTACGACAACCTGGAGAATTACACCAATTTCGAAGAGATGCAAAACGGTACCAACCCGATCACGAATGACACGGACGGCGATGATTGGAACGATGGTCCTGAGGTCTACTACCAGGACCACGACGACGACGGCATGGCAACGGGTTGGGAATACCACTTCCAGTTTGATCCGTTCGACGGGGCGGACCGTATGGTTGACACCGACGGCGACGGGCACGTGAACTTCTGTGAATACAAGTGGGACACGAACCCAAGGAACCCCGTTTCATACCCCGGTCAAGGTGAGTTGTGCGATCCGTTCAGCGACTGATGAGATCGGGTGATGGGCGCTGCATCCAAACCACGGACGCCATGTCGCAGTCTGGTTGCTTCTGGTCATCTTGATGGTCAACGTGCCTCAACAAGCTTCCGCCGAGGATTCATCCTCCACCATTACGGTGATGTTTCACCAGCCACACGGGACCCAAATGGAAGACATCATTCATCTCAACGGGACCTCAAATGCACCGCTCCGAAACGCCAGTTGGTCGGTGGTGAACATCTCTGGAGCCACGCCAACCACCGTGGTTTCAGGTCCTTATTTGACCACCGTACAACCGGTCTCAGAGGACGTGTTTGAATGGAATCTTACGGTTGAGGTAGGGAACCTCGATTGCACGTGTTTCGTCAGCATCGAGCACATTGACGAGGCCGGTCATCACGAAAACTGGCACGTTTTACTCTACCTCGGAACCTCCCATCACCGGCCTGTTTTCCTCGGTGAATGGAATCAGCAAGGTGTTCAGGGCCTGACATCAACGGAGGATGCCTCATCAAGCGAGTTGATCACCGAGTCAAGCGTCATCACCTACCCGATGGTGTTGGCACCCGGTAGCACGTCGATCACCATGGTTTCAGCCGAGTTGTGCGAGGCCCCTTACGGGGTATGTCTGGCGGAGCCTGTGGTTGTGAACGTACCCTTTGAATTGGTGGACGGCGACCTCCGGCTGACCGTCGCTCCGGGCAACATGAGCATGGACGAGGGCGTGTGGAACATGGCGTTCACGGCCGTGGACGAATTCCTTCGCTCCACGGGCGTCCAACGGACCTCCTTTGTGTACGATGCTTCACCGCCAACCGTAGCGTTGGTTGCTGATTCATCCGTGTTGGAACGTGAGGAATTCAATGTTTACGCCACCATCGAAGACGGCTACATCGGTGCGGAGTTCACCTACACGTGGACGATCGTGGATGACAACGATGTCCGCCGAGCGCCGAGCGACGCAGAGTTTGTCTCATCCAATCACTTGGTTTTGAATTTGACAAAGCAGGGTTCCTACACGGTTGATGTGGCCGTGCGAGATCGGGCTGGACTGACCGCTGTGTCATCCCTGAATTTCACGGTGCTGAATCAACCTCCAACGGCACGCATCAGCGTGGATGGACGTGTTTTCTCCGAACTCGGTCAGTTGACGGTGGATGAGAACGGTGGATGGGAAATCAATGGAAACCTTAGCACGGACAACGAACCGGTGGACTATCTTTGGGTGGTAAACGACGACCGATCATGGCGAGGGCTGGCTTCGCTCAATCAGGAGCATTTTGAGCAGGCGGGTGTCCATCGCGTGGAACTCATCGTCTTCGATGATGACGGGGCGACCCACTCCACGGTGTTGGAACTCGAGATTTTAGCCGCCGAAACCGAGGAAACCGCTGATTCACTCGCCTGGATTGGCGTGGTCCTTCTGGTGAGTGTTTTCGTTGGTGTACTTACGGTGCGAAGACGTTCCTCGGGAACACAGTCGCTTCCAAAGTGGACGGTTTCGCCAACAACCTCGCACGAGCGAGAACCCGGTGCACCACCGCATCATGATGCAACGGTTGAAGAAGACGAAGCGCGAGGATGAATCATGTTCGCTGAAGCGTTGAAGCGTTTACCTTCACCACCCAAGCCTACGAGCGTGGAGGAACATCATGCACGCCAGGAACGACTCGCTGCACAGTTCCGCCAGGACGACCTCCTCGTTCTAGCATCACCTCCTCATGCCGTCCATTCCAACGACGTCGAGTACCCTTACCGCACGTCAAGCGACCTCATCTACCTCACCGGGTGGACGGAGGCTGAATCCGTCTTCGTGATGCGGTACGAGAACAACGGCTGGGTGTCGGCACTCTTCGTTCAACCAAAAGACACGCTCAAGGAAATTTGGGAAGGTCGCCGACCCGGCGTCGAAGGTGCAACGGCGGATTACGCCGTGCATGAGGCCTACAACAACCATGAGATTGAGGACCGTTTGAACGTCTGGTTGAACGACGCTCGCCGCGTGTTCCACCGGGGAGGCATCAACCCCGAACTCGACCGCCTCGTGGAGACCGCCGTGCGACGACGAGACCGAGCGCGCCAGCATTTCGGCACCGGACCGGTGGCCGTTGAGGACCCCTCGAGCCTCCTCGCAGAACTTCGCCTCCGGAAATCTTCCTCGGAAATTGAACAGATGGTGTTTGCGAGCAAAGTTGCCAGCATCGCTCATGAACTGGCCATGAGGCACAGCCGAGAAGGCGTGACAGAATACCAGCTGCAGTCCATTATTGAGGGCTTCTTCTCCTATGCGGGAGCATCCGGTTGGTCGTACCCCTCCATCGTGGGTTGTGGTGAGAACGCCACGATTCTTCACTACACGACGAATCAAGACGTCTGCGGGGACGATGAAGTCATTCTGATTGACGCCGGCGCAGAATTCCGTGGCTATGCCAGCGACATCACACGCTCTTGGCCGATCTCTGGTCGCTTTACCGACTCACAGCGCGAAATCTATCAGATCGTGTTGGATGCCCAACTGGCCGCCATTGATGCCTGTCAAGTGGGGAACCTCTACACCGACCCGCATGATGCTGCTCGTACCGTCCTTGCTGAAGGCTTGATTCGCCTCGGTGTGATCTCCCAATCGTTGGACGAGGCGTTGGACCCCGAGACGGGCGACCTGCGAAAATGGTACATGCACAACACCAGCCACTGGATCGGCCTCGACGTCCACGATGCAGGTGTGTACAAACCCGGCGGCACCCCTCGTGTCCTTGAGCCAGGTATGTGCCTCACCATCGAACCCGGCCTTTACTTTGGTGCTTGGCGACCAGATGTCGATTGTCCCGAGCGCTACGCCAACATCGGGATTCGGATTGAAGACGACGTGCTCATCACGACCGATGGCCCTGTGGTGTTGACGGCTGATTGTCCCAAATCGATTGACGACATCGAGAACATCGTCGGTCAAGACCTTGCGTGAGTTGGTTCTGTGCACTGGAAGGATGTTTTGCAACGGCAGTCCCAATGGACGAGGGAAGGCGCTGCTGCCCATCGGCTCAGTCCAGAAGAAGCCGTTGTTCTCTACAACGATGCTCCGCTCCATTCACTCATGGCGGCTGCTCATCAGCGACGTCTGCAAATGCATCCATCCGGTGAAGTGACGTATCTGGTGGATCGCAACATCAACTACACCAATGTCTGCACGATCAACTGCCAGTTTTGTTCGTTTTACCGCCCTCCCGGTCACGAGGAAACCTACACGCAAACCTATGAGGAGATTTCACAACGCATCGCCGAACTGGAAGCCATCGGTGGCTCTCGAATTCTCATGCAGGGTGGCGTCAATCCCTCGTTGCCCATGTCGTGGTACACCGACCTGCTGCGCCATCTCCGCAACGAACATCCTGAAATTGACTTGGATTGCTTCAGCCCCATCGAAATCGAGGGGTTGGCTGACGTGTGTGAGATGACCACGCTCGAGGTGCTGAAGGTACTCCAAGAGGCGGGCATGCACGGTTTGCCGGGTGGTGGCGCCGAAATGCTGGTGGAGGACGTGAGAAAGGATGTTTCTCCCAAGAAAGGCTCACCTGCCAATTGGCTTCGAGTCATGGGTGAGGCGCAGTCGCTGGGGTTGACGACCAGCGCCACCAACGTCATCGGTTTTGGTGAAGACAACGCCGCCCGCGTGGAGCACATGGAGCGCATTCGCGAGCTTCAAGACCGCTCGCTCAACCAACACGGCATCGGATTTACATCCTTTATCGCATGGCCGGTTCAGTTGGAGGTCAACTCCTTTGGTCGACGGAACCGAGGGCAAAACAAACACGTCCTCGGCGCTGGGTCTTCCGAATACCTCCGACACGTTGCCGTTTCACGTTTGTTCCTTGACAACGTCGAACACATTCAAGCGTCATGGCCAACGATGGGACTCGCTGTGGCCCAAATGGCCTTGCTCGGTGGGGCCGACGATGCCGGCTCAACCATGATGGAAGAAAACGTGGTGTCGGCATCAGGCACCAGCAAACTCGATGCCTCGGAGGTTGAACTTCAATCCACCATCGTGCGAGCGGGTTTTTCACCGGTTCGACGGGACAGCGATTACAACCGCCTGGAGACGCATCTGGTCGTTCCTCGTCTTGAGGAGTTGGCGTCGCCGCCTCCAGCCATCACGTCGTAGGTCCGTAGAAGACGATCCATACCACGGCACGTATGTTTCTGCCACCGTTGCCAATGCCGTCGGAGGGTGTGTATTCCTGGCCGTTGTAGAGGCCGCGGTACTCCATGTGATTGGTGTTGTTGGTCGAGTTGTCAACCCAGTCGGTGATATCGTACCGCCACTGCTTGACGTCCTGACCGGCGCACCATCCCGCTCGGCCAAACGGCCACGAGCCGAATTGATTGGCAACCACCCCGTTGTTGACCTCGTTTTCACAACCCTCCCTGCTGTAGACGATGGGATGCCACTCGTAGGTCGTGTGCTGACCCATGGTGTAGTGGTGCTGGTGATCGCAAAATTCAGCGCAGTTTGCATTGTCCTGATTGAAACCGTGGCCGGTGATGGTGGCGACGATTTCAACGCTGGTCGCTTGTGGAGGCACGGTGAAATTCAGTTGTCGAGTGTATTTTGTTTCGTCGTTGTAGGTGCCGTCAAACTGACCCCCGCTGAAGGCGTACGTGGCGTTGACCGCTCGGGTTCCACTCCCCCAGTTGCTGAACAGGAACGTCACGGTCAAATCGCCTTTGTTCGCACCGGCGTACTTGAATCGGCGATCCTCCCCGTCGTTGAGCATGAACAGGTAGGGCGAGATGTCGGTGAGCCACATGCCTTCTCGCCCGTAGGTCGTGATCCATCGAACCGACTCGGTGTTGCAGATGGAATCGTTGTCCCTGTCGCAAATGAAGAGGTAAGCGAGGTAATCCCACTCATGGCAACCGCCGTACGTGCCGTCGGACTTCTGGTACCGATTGGTTCGCTCGTAGCACGCATGCTCGTGGTAAACCTCCAGAGTGTCGTAGGTGGAGAGGTCGTTTGGTAGGTCAAACGTGGCGTTGGTGAACGAGGAGTATCCACCGCCCCAGCCCCCGGTGTGGCGCTGGAAATCCATCACGGACACCGCATGAACGGCCGGGTCCAATTCTCGTACTTTCGTAGGGAACTCCGCTACCCACTGGTTGGGCTCAAACGAAAGGTGGTAGGGGTCGTTGGATTGCGTCGTCCAGGCATAAAGCGAGCCGGTTTCTCGAGCCAGTTGGAATCGGTCGATGCCCATGAAGAAGGGGTTGTTGAACGAGCCAATCATCGATCCAATCCCACCGCCGAGGTTGCTGGCGTCGATGTCAATGTAGTGAATTCGGTCGTCCCAGTGGGCCTCTTCCGAGGTGGTTAATCCAGCGAGCACGGCGTTTCGTTGCTGGATCACATCGTTGTGGTAGCTGTTGTCAAACGAACCGTAGAACAAATGCGTATTGAGGGGGAGATTCCGAATGAATTTCCCGGGGTTTTGACCCCACGTTGCAGCATTGCTGTTTCCGTTGGCATCCGTGTACTTGAACATGAAAAAGTAAACGTCGTGACCCGTCCAGCGATTGTTAAAATTGAACGTTCCATTGAGGGTTGGGAAGGTGAATTGTGGAACCACCTGCATCGGTCCGTCAAGGCTGCTTGCCGACGTCCACGCAATGGGGTTCTGCACCACGGCACAGCCGACGGCATCAACGGTCCACCGGTCGGGTGATTGCGGACACTGGTCCACGTTCGCAAAAACACCGTCGCCGTCGATGTCTGCACACCCGACGTCGTTGACGTCAAGACCGGTCGGCGTTCCTTCGCACTGGTCCACGAAATCGTTCACCCCGTCAGCGTCCGAGTCCCGCTCGACGGCTGCGCACCCGACGTCATTGACGTCCGTAGCGTTGATGGGCGTTTTCGGACAAAGGTCAAGCACGGCTCCGGTGGCGTTGACGTCGTTCACGCCGTCGTTATCATCGTCGTCATCTTCCGTGGCGTCCTGGCACCCGTCGTTGTCCCAGTCGCTGTCACTGTCCGAGACCCAGTCGGCTACGCCTTTGGCGCACATGTCGGTTGTGTCATCGTGGTCGTCGTTGTCGTCGTTGTCGTCTTCATCCAAATCGGAGCAACCGTCGTTGTCCCAATCGCTGTATCGGTTGGAGAACCATCCTTTCCTGCCCACCGGGCACAGGTCGTCCACGTCCATGACGCCGTCGTTGTCGTCGTCGTTGTCTTCATCAGCGTCGTGGCAACCGTCATAATCGTAATCGGCAGATGGCGTGCTCACCCATCCGTAGGATTCTGGACACAGGTCGTACGTATCAACGATGCCGTCGTTGTCATCGTCCTCGTCTTCGTCGTTGTCCCTGCATCCGTCCTGATCGCCGTCGGTGGCCATGGTCGATTGCCAGCCGTCATCGGCTCCGATGCCCGTAGGGCACCGGTCGTTGGCGTCTTGAACGCCGTCGCCGTCTTGGTCGTCGCCAGCGCCTTCGATGATGACCTGCGTAGCAGAGGTATCGCTCGCCGTTGCGAACCTACCGCAGTTGGCGAGGGTCGTGATGGTGTGGGACTCGGTGGCTTCCGTGAAATCGACGAGGAGCTTCCATGCACCGTCCGCATTCAGGGCAATCGAGCCGTCGTTTCCGTCTGAAATCGTGTACGTGACCGTGCATGAATCAAGGTACGGGTGGTCAACACTTCCCTCAAACCACACCACGTTGGGCTCCTCCAAGACCAATCGACTGGGCGTGGTCAGTACGGGAGCTGGTTCATCAGGCGGTGTGACCGTGAGCGAGAGCACCATGGACTCCACCGGGGGCGTCAGCGTGGACGTGCCTGCGTTTACAATGGTGATTGAAATCACGTGTTCACCCGTCAAGGTGGGTGTGAAGGCGAGTTCAAGACCAATGTCATTTTCGACCCACTGAACATCCTCAACCGGCGAAAAATCAGGGCGCAGGACCTCATAGCCAACCGTCCATTCGCCTTGACCAATTTGCTGAATTCCGAGCGTAAACGACGCCTCTTCACCAAGTTGAACCGTGGTCGGTGCCACGATCCATGTGGTCTTCAGTTCGTATGAATCCGAAGCCTCCTCTTCGATGTCCGGGGCAGGTTCTGTGGCCCCCAAACAACCGGCGAGCGCCATCACGGCCACCAAAAAAAGCGCAGAGACACGACGGGCTTCCATGTGGTTTGGTGGGCTTGAACGCCTTTGAATGTGTTGTTTATGTCATGTCGAGTTCACTGCGGCCGTCGTGAAGTGGGACATCATCAAGTTGGCTGAAGTCTTGACCGTGTGCGACCTTGAGGGGTTGAACCCAGAGAAGCGCACCGCCCTGCTTGCGGTCGATCCGCAAGATGCACTCCCAATGCACGCGTAGAAGGTCGGTGTGCACCGAACCCGGCCATATCGGCGTGGGTGGCTCCAACACCAGAGGTTCCCCCTCAACCCAGCGTTGTGGTTCACCCTGGACCATCAGTCGCATCGGTCGGAGGAACAGGCCCCCTTTGACCTCTTTCAATTCCATTGGTGCATCTTCCCCGCCGGCTGTTCCATCGTCAAGGCCCACCTCCCAGTGGTGGGGCAACTCCGTGGAGAGTCCGGGGGGCGGTTGCCGTCCAGGGTCTCGGTTGAGGGTGGTCAGAAGGGTCTCACGTGATGGGGGGAGAACGCCGACTCGGAGGATCGCGTCCACGTGGTTCCACGTGCTGTCCCATTCAGGAAATTCCACGTTCACCAACAACGGTTCATTCGCTTTGCTGGGGCCAACAAACGAGACGATGGGTGTATCCAGATCACGCTTGAGGAACTGATTTTGCCGGCGAAGTTCACTCAGGTTTGCAAGCACCCGCAACACCAGGGGGGCGAAGATCAGGGGAACGACAAACACTGCCAACGCCGGATAGTCAAGCAGACCCCAACGAACGGTTTCCAACCCGTAGACCGGGAGATTGAGCCACTCCAGAACAGGTGAGATGAACAGGTAAAACAAACTCGCGAGGAGAACCACGACCACACCGTTGATGAACTGACGCAGGATGTTGTGAATCGGGTTGGGAATAAGGTACCAGCCTCGCCGTTGACGTTTGACGAGGCGAACGTACGGACCGTCCTCGAGAACATGTTCTCGATGCTCGGCGTCCAACGGCTGCCCGTCGTAGAGGTAGCGTCGTTCCATGAGCCACCCTTGGTCGTCGCCCAGACGGAATGCGGGCGGCATGGCGGCCAGTGCTGATTGGGCATCATTCACCGAATCAAACCGCCCCACCTCGTGGTCTTGTTCAGCAATGGGAAGCGCATTGGGTTCCCAGCGTGCTGCTTCAAACGGAGGGTACCGAATTCGATGTTGCTCGATGAGGGGCTTCATGGTGCGACCTCATGAAAGCAACAGACGAACGCCAGCCTTGAGCGCAAGAGGGCGGAAGGCAGGCACTTGTTTGAGCAACGCCATGCCGAGCGGAACGGGTTTTTCGATGTCGCCAATGGCGTTGATCAAACTCAGCGTTTCTGGGTGAGCGAAGTTGATGAAATGCTTGTCCAACACCTCGTCGGTGCAGTCGCTCACGAGCAGGTTACGCAGCGCTCGTGCACGGTCTTGTTCTTTTTTCATCACGCTCCATGGGTGCTTGGTGATGGCTTTGAGGTCTTTTTCAGTGAGACGATTTGAGCGAACGGCGTCCGCCAGCGCTTCGTGGACGCATTGGATTTGGTGAAAGCCAGGACCGATCCCACCACCGGTGGTCGGTTTCGCCATGCCTGCAGCGTCCCCGAGGAGGATGACGCGGTCCTTGACGGTCTTCTTGACCATGCCCGATGGGACCGGGCCGCAATACCTTGCAATTTCTTGCACGTTTTCGAATCGGTCCTTCCACAACGGGTGATCGATAAGGTCCTGATAACAGGATTCAATGCTTCGTCCGTCCAAGCGGTCAGCGGTGGACCAGAGGCCGATGCGATGGGTGCCAAAGCCAGAGGGGATGACCCAAGCAAAAAACCCGGGAGCGATGGAACTGCCGCTGTACATTTCCAGCCATCGGTCTCGCCCTTCATAGCCAACAACCTCCGTTTGGAAGCCGATCATGAGTTCTTTGGGGCGCCCCATCTTGAACGTGCGACGCGTCCAGCTGTGTGCGCCGTCCGCACCGATGAGCAGTTTGGTCGTGAGGTTCACGATTTCCTCGTTTCGCTTGACGCTCAGACGGACACCGTGTTCTTCAGGCGTGGCCTCGAGGGGGACGCAGTTCAACCAGAGCTCAGCACCCGCTTCCATGCCCTGTTGAACGACGTATTGATCAAACCGTTTCCTGCACACAACATAGGTCCGCAGCGTGCCTTCCGTGCCCACCGGAACAAGGGTTCCGCTGGGCCCGTGAATCAGCGCCCCGTCGACCTCTTCAAGGACGGTATGGTAGCCTTCCACCACGTCCATCGCACTTGGCGTGACCAGGCCTGCACACTGAAACGGTCGACCGACTTCCTCGTGTTCTTCCACCATGAGGACGCGCAATCCGTCCTGGCTGAGGAGGGTGGCCGCACGCCCACCGACGGGTCCTGCGCCGACGATGACGACGTCGAAGTCCCACTGGTCCATGCTTTTGGCTCGGGGAAGGTATTGTTTCAATCTTCCTTCCACTTCGCAGCCGCTCAGGAGCGTTTTGCGAACTTGTACCCGACGGACTGATTCTTTTTGAGGTACAAAGAAGCACTGAACGGGTTGTTGGTTTTCTTCGAGATAAAGTCGTCAAATGGACCCACGGAGCCGGTTTCGATGAGCGTCTTGGCTTCCTCACGAGTGATGTCACGTTTTGAGATGCACCGTTCGAGGTGAATTTTGCAGTCGGTTGAGCTGTCTTCTGTGGTGTAGTGGGTTTCGGTTTCTACAATGTTGGCTTTGGTTTTGGGACAAACGGCCACGACGCCGGGGACGACCGGAAAGCGCTTGGCGTCCGCCGCTGCGGCCCGGGGCGGGAAGTCATACGTGACACGATTTTTCTCCAGTTTAAGGAAGGCGTTGAACGGCTTGTTCCTCCGAGAAGTAAAATCCTCCAGAAGGGTGGATTTGCCATCCGTGAAGATCGGCTTGGCTTCCTCGGGCGTGATCGGTCGCTTGCACATGATGTTCTGCATGCCTCTAAAGGTGCAGTCCGGGTTATCGCACAGGTACGCCGTCGTTGTGATTCGAATTGAGCCTTGGTCGCAAACAGGACACGGGCACAGGACTTCGTCATCCGCTGTCGCTTCTCCGGAACCTGAACCCTTGCTGACAACCTTCCCGGTCTTGGTGAGTTCGACCGAGGTGTCGTAGCCCTCGCCGGCTTGTGAGTAAAAGCCGTGCAGGTTTTCTAACGAACCGTTTTCGATCAGTCGAGCCGCCGTGATTCGGTCAAACCAACGGCCTGAGGTATCTTTCCAAAACACAAACGAGCACCCTTTGTCCCTTCCTTCGTTGTGTTCACACTGGTAGGCCAGCGTGTTTTCCTTCACCTCGCCACCGCATGAGGGACAAGAACCCAAGCTTGGCTCCTCAAGGTAGAGGGTGTTTCGGTCGTGGTCTCGAATGCGGTCCACCATGCTTTTGGTTTGCTGGATGATTTTCTCCATGTAGGCCTCCATGGTCTCTTCGCCACGTTGAACGGCCAGGAGGGAGGCTTCCATGTCGCCCGTCAGTTCTGGCGACGTGATCCACTCCACAGGAATGCGGCGGAGCACATCGATCATACGAATGCCGTGCGGGGCTGCGCTGATGGTACCGTTCCGTGAGCGGCGGATGTAGTTGCGATTCAGCAACTTTTCGATGGTGTCAGCCCTGGTAGCGGGTGTGCCCAGGCCTTTTTCTTTCATCGCGTCAGCCAACTCATCGTCATCGATGTGCTTACCTGCATGTTCCATGAGTTGGAGGAGACTGGCTTCCTTGAGTCGATTTTTGGGCTTGCTCATCTCCTCTGAAAATTCATGGGAATCGAGCGTAGCGTCGCAGGGGTTTGAGGGGAGTTGACCCCACCCTTCGGGTACCTTATCCTTCTTGGGAACAACGGCGCGCCATCCCGACGTGGCCAAAGCCTCCACTTCTTTGAGGAACTGATGCCCGCTTTTGGTGGTGATTCGCTTGGTGACCGTCCACTCTGCAACCGGATGCCAGGAGGCCAAAAAATTCCGCGTGATGAGGTCGTACAACTTGGCGTGATCGCCTCCGAAATTGGTGGGCGGGGTTTGGCCCGTCGGTACGATGGCGTAGTGGTCGGAGACCTTGGCGTTGTTGAAATTCCGCTTGGCGTTTGATAGTCCGTCCGCTTGAAGTCGCTTGACATGTTCGGTGTAATCGCCTTGTCCCCCGAGTTGGTCCAGTGTTTTTGCGACCGTTTCGTGCATGTCTTCGGGAAGGTGTTTTGAGTCGGTCCTCGGGTAGGTCGTGAGTTTGAATTTATCGTACAGATCTTGAGCAACACCCAGGGTTCGTTTCGCCGACCACGACCACAAACTGTTGGCCCTCTTTTGGAGGGTCGTGAGGTCAAAATTGAGCGGCGGTTGTTCTTTTTTTGTCCGCTGGCGTTCTTCGGTTTGGAAAGCTTCGTCGCTCGCAAGGATGGCTTCAATCGAATCTTTTTCTGCTGCGTCCATGATGCGGTGCGCTTTGTATTCTGGTCGTTCTGGTTCGTCCTTGTGCCCGGTTCGCTCCCAGCGTGCAGTCCACGTTGCATCTCCCGCCCGGAACGTCGCGTTAAGTTGCCAGTACGGCACCGGCACGTGGGACAGAACCTCCAATTCATGGTCAACCACCATCGCCAAGGTGGCGGTTTGCACGCGGCCGAGGGAGTTCGCTGAACGGTCGCGGTTTTGCGGGAGACGTGTGGCGATGCGTGAACCGTTCATGCCAATGATCCAGTCGGCTTGAGACCGTGAATAAGCAGCGTCGCTGAGTGCCTGATACTCATCGCCGGACTGACGGTTTTCAAACGCCTGCAGCATGGCGTCGTAGGTCATCGATTGCATCCACATTCTCGACGTGGGCGTTTTGGTCTTGGCATGCTGAACAATCGTGCGAAAAATGAGTTCGCCTTCCCTCGCAGCGTCGCAAGCGTTGACGATTTCAGACACGGATTTGTCCTTGATCAATTTGAGAATGGCGGAAAGTTGTTTTTTACCTCGGCCGCTCTTCGGTTTGTACTGGAAATTATCTGGAATAAAGGGCAGTCGGTCGACCGTTCCTCGCCAGTTTTTGAACGCAACGTCGTAGTCGTCCATGTATTTCAGTTCAAGCAAATGGCCGATGGCCCAGGTAATGATGATGTCATCGCTGTGCCAGTGGGTTTCGGTCTTTTTTCCCACGCCCAAGACGTTGGCAAGGTCCTCGGCAACGCTGGGTTTCTCAGCAATGATGACGATGGACATATGGAGAAAGCGCACCGACGACCATACTTGAACCCTCCTTCGTGAATCAAAGACAGTCTCACACGTGCATGAAATGTATCATTTCATGAAGCATCTTGTCGGTGATTTATCATGCCTTGGCGGCTTGAACGCTCATCCCACGTCCCCTCGGTGTGCGGTCCACCGCAACCCAAACAACCTGGATAACCTGCTCGAAGCAAATCATCGCTGATGGTTGAAATCGCCGCCCAGGCTTCTGTAGGCTCCATGAACAGCCAGACCGTTTCGGACCCCGGTTCGTCAAGGGAGCATCGTCCAAGCACGGCACCGGTCTCGGGTATGATCATCGAAATGGCATCCTGATTTCCAAGAACAAATCTCGGAAACATGGTCCGAGCAGGTTGAACATCGGCCAATCGAAGACGGAGATCGTGGACGGATGCTTGCAGCCAATCTGGACCCTCAACGACCAGATCGTCGGTGCGCAGCAGCGTGCGGGCCAATTCTCGAACGGCAGGCCAGCGCGGGTCCGATATTCTCATCATTCTGTCGCAGGAGGGGCAAGTCTTGAAGGATGTCCTCAGGAACATCACCCACATGGGCCTCGGCTATCGTTGGTTTGGACGCCCATTGCTTCGGTTCCAAGACTCCGAAAAAGCGCATGGGCGTTCGCTCTCGATGTTGCGTTTTGCCTCGAACAACCCCTTCACTCGTGGACTGTTGAAGGTTCTGTACCGACCGAAGGTCTCCATGCCCGTGACGCTCTTTGGCACGGAATACGCCCATCCCTTCGGATTAGCAGCCGGGATGGACAAGAACGCCAAAGCTCTTCGTGGATGGGAGGCAACGGGGCTCTCGTT
>MDTE01088463.1_pt1 | contig 18566 bp, 10 predicted proteins | sample 811231 | NCBI WGS metagenome assembly MDTE01 (sample SAMN05326651, study PRJNA326480) | marine metagenome | isolation source: seawater | place: Indian Ocean: Red Sea | collected 2010 | reverse complement strand
GTAAATTTTCTTTTTGGCTTAAATGTAGTTGCCATGTTCAGAAGATACTCTTTTTATCTATTTATCAAGCAGTCTTGAATAGATATTCACCTACAGTCGTACCGATCGACCTACCAAACTGAACTCTGTAATCTGGATTACTTGCACCAAGGTCACCAAATATAGCAACAGTTTCCCAAGCATGAGATCCATAAGTGCTGTTTCCACCACTATTATCCCAAAAAGCAACACCAGCAGGAGCATTACCAAGAGGATTTGCAAAAGGTCCAACTTGGAAGAAAATAGCACCACCAGTCTCTTCTGCAAGAGTTGTGTGATCCCATCTCCAACCAGCACTAGATGCTCTTCTCGTACCGATATAAACAGTTACACCAGTTGCAGTAGCATTTGCAGCTGCATTCATAGTGATAGTATTAGCACCTGCATCAGTTGCGGTTACTTTAACGTCCCAAGGAACTGTTGGATTTAATGTTACCAGATCAGATCCTTGTTTAGTACCATTTGCAGTAGTATTTTCAGCATTCCAAACTTCATCACCAGGAGAAAGATTACCGATAGAAGCACCAGTACCAGTTCCTGTAACAGTTAATACATTAGATCCAGCAGTTGTAGATACTGTAAATTGATTAGCTGCGATTTGTTCAACACCACCAGTTTGAGGTTGAGAACCTTGTGGTGGATCATTGTTTCTAGTGATCAGATTAATATCCTTAACCAAATATGCTCTTTCTCTCAATGCAGTTGCAGGATTGGAGAGTCCATTGACTTGAATAACACAATCTTCTTTAACAGTCGCAACAGTGATTCTACCATCACCATTACCACCAGTAATCTCCAAAACATCACCAGCCTTATATTTAAGACCACCAGCGTTTAGTGTGACCGTCTGAATTACACCACCACTTGTGGTAATATCAACCGTAGCACCAAGACCATCAGCAAGATCACTAAGGTTACCAGTACCAACTGAAGTAGCATTAGCATATCCAGTACCACCAACCAAACTCGATGCGTCTAAAGTCAGAACTTGACCAGCAGTTGGATTATTAACAATAAGTCTATCACCATCATTATACTTTGTACCTGCAGCATTGACTGCAGCAGCGGTAACTGCACCACTTCCATCAACAGTGAGATCAACTGTTGCACCAGTACCAGGACCAGCATTATTGAAACCAGAAGCTTCATCAATGTCAAATGCTGTTGCTGTATTAGTGGTTGCACTATAACCAGTACCACCAGAAACAACTGTAAATGCCGCAGCACCACCTTCCTGATTCAAGAAAACCATTCTATTAAAATCTTTGGTGTATACACCAGAGAAAATTTTCTTAGAGGCACTACCGTAGTAAATATCTTTTACTTTAGCAACTTTCAAAATAAGAATATCATGCAGTGCGCCAAAAGTCGTCGTATTAGATGATGGTGGTGTAATCGTATCACCAACAACATAACCATAACCTGGGAAGACAACCTTCAGAACAGTAACTGATTTATTTGAAGCACCTGAAGCTTGATCAACTCGAATATCGAGTCTTACTTTTGGTCTTGTTCTTGCTTGAACTGCAGCACTCGAAGTTGCAGTTTCTACATCTTTAATTTCAAACTCAACACCACGATACCAACCAATAGGAATACCATCGAGAGCATCTACAGGACTTAGAGGTTCTTGAACAACGTCAGAAATATAATCATCAATTGGTTGGAATCCTCTTGGATCAGCAGCACTCACACCATTTGTACCACCGTTGTAATCAGCAGCGTTTCTAATATGTGGGAAAATACCAGGACCATAATCTCTATTATATCCACCAATATTACCGACATATACACCATTGTACTGCAACAGTAAATCTCTAGTGTTATCTACACTATAAGGCATTGCAGTATCATGTTCGTTTGTATTTGCAACAAACACAAGTTTAGATGATGCTTGTGGTTTGAAATCATCACAGACCTGTTGCCCATTACCGTCCACAGAACAGTTTAGGTTTACACCAATTGTTTTGTGAACAATACCAAAGGCATCCTCAGAATTTGAACCAGTTTGACCACCATCAACAGAGTTCTTTACATATGTACCATTAGGCCCAGGTCTTTTTGCCCAAAAATATCTAAGACGTAAATCTCCTTCAACATAATATAGATATGGATTGTTCAACTGAATAACTTCTTGTACAGTACCAAAACCATTACCACTACTATCTTCAATAGTATCACCTATAAGAACGTTATCCAGGATACCAGCACCTTGGTTATTAGCTCCTTGGAAAACAAATTCATTATAGATTGTATTACTATCATAATAGTCTTCTCTGTTATCCCAAGCATAAATCTTATAATCACCCGCAGTACCAACTACAGTACCACCTCTTTTAATGGTAAAAGAATCACCAAGGGAAATACTTGCACCAGATAAATTAAAATTAGTTCTAACTAGAAGAAGGTTAGAAACAACCTGTTGTTTATAATTTTTAAAAAATGTTCTAGAAATTCTATTAGAATTATTACTATCTAAAATTTCTACGTTTTGTGCGCCGATACCAGCATTAGACAATGCCTTATTGAAAGCATCAACTGCAGCTGGATCATCCTCCCATGCGAGGTATGAATTCATGCTACCAGAGTCATCGGTAGCAAAAATTGCGTCTACTTTGAGAGCATTACTGGATTGTGATCCAGCAATGCTTCTCTTTACTTTTGTCCAAAAACCTAGTTCACTCGACATTCGTTGATACCTCTATCAGTTAATAACGTTAGTAACGTAAATCATCTTGCCTCCACTTATATAGTAGGTGATCAAGAACTGAGTACCCTTGAGGTATGTAACTGGAGCACCTGTCGTATCATCGATACTTCTCCAGTTTAGATCTACTGGTTCCCAAACGTTTTCTGGTAAGATGGAACCAAGTTTGACTTCACTTGGATAGGTGACATAAATGTTACCACTTCTACCATTGTAATCAGAGATGTTGGAGATAGAACCAAGAACTAGTTTTGTAACAGTTGAAGTAGAATCATACCATCTTGGATCAGTAATACTTCCCAGAGGAATCATATTAAAGTTAGAAGACAGTTGCAGAGATGCAACGTCTGATACATTACCTGCATTGTTAACCGTGAAAGTTGCAGCAGCAGGGATGTCATTAAGGGCAAGAGGCCAATCAGCAGGAACTGTGGTGATGAAGGCATTTTTGTTTGCCCAATCGTCAAGGTCCTTAGGAGAAATAAATCTATCTGATTGTGCGGTCCAGTCTGCAGAAGTCTTACTGAGGTTGAACCAATCCTGTTGTGCTCTCTGTGTGAAACCAATGTTGGTTTGAGATGCAGCAGGGTAGTTACCACTGGTCTGGAATACAGAAGATGCAATCTCAATCTTGGATTGAATCTTAAGTGTACCAATTGTTGCAGCAGTTGCTTCCAGGTTTGCAGTCTTGAAGCTGTTTTGTTGTGCTTGTTGGAGACTTGCAAGAGATTCGGTCAGAGTTGCACTGAACGAAGATGGGTTGAAGGACGAAGCAGAGGAGTTGGAAGATAGAGAACCGATATCGTCAAAGTCAATCAGTTTGTTATCAGCAGATGTCTTGACTTTAGGGAAGTTAAGAGTACTGGACTGATTACCTTTGGTGTCGATGATCTGGTTACCGATGAAGAAATCACCGTTGGAGTTTGTACCAGAGGAAGCGACGAAACCACCAGAGGATTCAATCTGTTGTGCGTTAACTTGCTGTTGGAGGGAGAGAACCTTAGTCTGGAATCTTGGTAGACCAGTTGAGTAGTTACCAGGACCATAACCAACATATTCCCAAGTGTGACCAGAGGCACGAAGAATAGAAGGTCTGTGTAGGTTGACTGGAGTACCAGCAGTTGCACTAGTGGTTACGTTAGAACCAAACATAATGCAACGATCACTGAAAGTTGGAACGTCATTAACAAACTCAGTAACAACTGACTTGTTCTTACCGTAAGAGTTATCACCCGCGGCAGAATAAGGTTCGATCATCTTAGTTTCAGTAACACTAGATGCACCGAAGTAAGTAGTTAGATTCAGTTCATTAGAAAGGTTTGCTGTAATCGATCCACCACCAAGAACATTATTCAAGAATCCTCTCATACCTTCAGAACTAATCGAGTATTGAGTAATTCTGTCGTAACCATGAGTTGCAAGGTTTGTATCAATCGGTAGAGTATTACCAACATCATCTCTATATCTAGAAGTAGAAGGACGTGGGTTCCACTTAGGATTATCCAGGTCAACTTCAGGATAGAGATAGTTGATGTTCTGAGGAATACCGAAACCAGTGACTGTGGTATCAGCAACAGTGTATCCAGAACCAGATGTTGTCTGTACACCATATTGAATGGTGTTACCGAAGTTACTGGTATTACCAGCACCATCATCCTTAACGTATACGTTACCATCCAACATCGTTAGCAGATAGTAACCATCTCTTTGAGTATACTTGTACTCAATCAGTGGTTCTACCTTATAGATGTAGTAAGATTTAGGGAAGTTATTAGATCCATCATATGTGAATGGATATGTAGCAGCATTATCTCTAAGTTGTAGAGTGAATCTTGCTTCAGGTGGTCTGAGTTCCTGAGAACCAGATGTACCTTTTGGCATCTTATAGATTGCTCTCCAGAGTAGTTCACCGTTACCAAAGTTGGATCTATCATCACTAATACGTTTGATGTAGATATTTGCAGAGGTGTTTGCACTAAATTCAAATAGGTCAGCACCACCATCAGAGGTTTGGTTGTCACCGTTAGTATCAACTCTCTGTGTGAGTCTTCTGAGAAGAGACAGATAGTCAGTACTTGGTTGTGCAGTTAGTGCAGAATCAGTGTCGAATGGATAGTATCTAGTACCAATGGAGGAGAATGGAATGTAACCAGCGGGTTTGATGTTACCAGCAGCGAACGAAACACCAGTTTCAGATGTAATCGTACCAACAGTAATAACAACAGGACCACTACCAGTTCTGGTTCCAAGTGCAGTACCAACACCATCAACCAGTCTGAGATTATTGCCAACGGCAAAACCAGAACCAGCTTGAAGGTTGTTATTATTTGGGTTGTAAATGGTAACAGAAGTAATCTGTTTAGTACCTCCATCAACAGTTACGTTCACCTTGATTGGAGAAGATTGTGTTGTTGCAGCAACATCAGTACCAGAAGCGTTAGACAACTTAGCATCTACAAGAACTGTAGTAGTTGTCAGGATATCATTGTACTGGTTAGTACCATTTGCAGTAACACTGAATGTTTGAGGAATACCAGTGATAGTAGAAGAACCAGCGGCACGTTGATCATCAACCAACAAACATACACGACCCAGATCCTCACCATTTACAGTTTGAGAATATTCCCAAGCGTAGAAAGAACGAACATCATTCTTTGTAGAAACACTATTTTGAGTTACCGCAGGGTCAATAGAAGCATTTCTTGGTCTCAGTCTTGCACCAAAGAGTTTGGATGTAGCGTCAGTTGGAGTAGCAGGTAAGAATGCATAAACAGCTTCTGGGGAAGAGTCAGAATAATTTCTCTTACCAAGGTTATAGTCAAGACCACTTACTAGAAGTTCTGCCTTAGTGATTGTACCACCACTATTTGTGGTGTAGAATTCTGGAATATCAGTTTCTTTGATTTCTTCTTTACCACCGATCTTAATATAGATTCTTCTAAAGTTACCCTTATTAGCGTTAGAAAGAGCGTTGTATGCAGATACAGTGTGACCAATGTCAATCTCAGCCATACTGACGAGATTATCTTTAGTAGAATCAATACCTCTTGGTGGAGCAACACCGATAATGAAACCACCTGCATCTTGATTAAATGCAGTAGGACGGTGAGAAACAGACTTCAGAGCAACGTTACCGAAGTTAGAGTTTGAGTTGGTGATAGACATGTCACCACCAGACTCAGCGAGGAAGTGATCTGCGTTACCAACAGCGAAGACCGAAACTACCTGTAGGAATCCATCATTGGATGCCTTGATGTGGAAGTGTCTCCAGTCATCTCTGTAGACAGAATCTGGATCAACTCTGTATTCATTACCTTCTGCGTTTGTCTGTACAACACCTTGAGCAGTGTTAGAACCAACAAAGGCGCGGTTATCTTTCTGTAGACCAATACCAGTGTACTGGGCAAGAACCATCGACTTGAATCCAGTTGCACGAGAACCATCAGCGTGGAGACCGTTCATACCAAAGACAGAACGGAGAGATACGTTGAAGATATAAGGAGATGCAGAACCAACTGTATCAGCAGTGGTTGCTTGTGCAAGAGAACCAACGATTCTGTTTTCTTCGATTCTCTGAATATAGTCTTCAGAAGAAGGAGCAACAGCAGGAGATGTTTTTGTTACACCAGCAAGACTCGATGGAGTAGCAATGGTGTCAGTAATAATAGCGAATAGAGTTGTAATCGCGGATTTTACGTTTGCACAAGATGCTGGATCAGTGTTAGAACCAGTTGCAGCGTCTGCAGTAATCGTTAGATCCTTAACCTGTGTCAGTGCAGTATCACCAGTCTGAACAGTAACACTTACGTTATTAATAACTTCCAGTGCAATGTTTCTTGCTTGGTTGAAAGCGTAAATAGATTCTGTTTCTTCACCAACTAAGTGTTGTAATGCACCACCATTTACATAGAGGTTTGCAGCATCATGAACTTTATTGTTTGCACCATATGCAACGTTGTAAGCAACTGCTTCAACAACGTCTCTAATATCATCTTCACAGTTAACTCTACCACCAGGAACACTGAATGATGGGAAGTTAGTAAGCATTCTACTTACAGCAACTTCAGCAATGAAGTTTTTGTTTGCTTCGAGAAGATCTCTTGCGTCACCGTATCTATTACCTTGAAGTACAATATCGTCAAGAACACTGAACTTATCAATCTTAGAGTAATAAGTACTCAGATCTGGGTAACTTGCGTACTCAAATACGGTAACTTTGTGGTGAGATGCGGGCATAACATCCGCACCAGTACCAGTATATGTCGCAGTTGCACTCTTATAAGTGTTATTTCCGAGATTAGTATCCTTAACAGTGAACTGCCAGAAGTAACAACCACCAGTTACACGGAACAGAGCAGTATTTCCTGCGGAGTTATCAACAGGAGAAGGAACGTACTTAGGACGGAAGATAGTCTTTCTGAGGTCAAGACCAACAATCGAAGTACCACGGGGAACGATAACACCACCGCTGACGGCGTTCATCTTATAGATGTTCTCCATCAGGGTCGCATCAGTGTAACTAGTTTTTACTAGTACGTTTGCGTTAGTTGCGTCACCAGGACGGTTATCAATAGTGTACTCACCAGGGAATACGATAATCGTGAAGAATTCAAATAGGTCAGCACCATATTCACCTGCTTCGTCACCAGGACCATTTTGCCAGGATTGAACTGCTGCTTCAAGAATAGCTCTTTCAATGGTTTTGAACGGACGGTTCATACTACGTCCGTTATTAGTCAGAGAGTCAGTTGCGAGAGTATCATTCGCACTAACGTAGATATTTCTAAGACTGTTTGTGATGTTAATCGAAGATCCAGTCGATCCAGTAGGAAGAACAAGACCAGATGAATTAACAGAAAGTTTTACAGCGCCGTTTGAAACGAAGTCGATTTGACCATCACCAGAACTGAATACACCAGTATCAGTATCACCTTCATAGGCGATGGAGGGAGCAGAAACAGCACCCTGTGGTACGATAAGTTGTTTTCCGTTAGCGACATTCAAACTACCAGAGTTGAATGTGACAATTGGACTACCATTGAATAAGAATGGAGTCGCTGCTCCCGATGGGAAATTAAGTCCATCTGGACCAATGCTTAATACGGTCGTTCCATTGGATGTGAAATCAATGTAACCTGCCGCAGAGCTATACAGACCAGTATCTTCATCCGCAGAGAACGAAAGAGAAGGGTCGCCAGTCAGGCCTTGCGACAGGACAATTTCAACGCCTTTGGAGATACCGCGAGTTGTTACTTGAGTTAGCGCCATGTTTGAAAGAGCCCGTTATTTTAGCGTTTTTCTAATCAAAACTATTTATACCTTTTCGGTTTCATTAGTGGCTTCTTCCATTTGCTTCTGGAAGTCGTCATGATCAAATAGTTTATAAGATTTACCTGTAAAATGATTATGAACGTAAACTCGATTACCCCATCCAGTAGGAGTAAAACTAATACTAAAGTATCCTACATTCATATCATAAATTGGGATTGGAGAACCCATATCCAAAGATTTCTTTTGAATCTCTTTTTGAGTTTCTGTAAATTCTTCAGATTTTAGTTGCTCCTCAACAATAATCTTATTTTGCTCATCCAACCACTTACTAAGTTGATCTTCTTGTTCCAAAGTCAATCCAAAGGTCAAACCCGATGGTAAATCATTTAATTCGCTCATTTTATAGTCAAAAAGAATCTTGAGTTATTTATATAGTAGGACGAGAGGGACTTGAACCCTCACGATCACAATGATCGACAGATTTTAAGTCTGGTGTGTCTACCAATTCCACCACCGTCCCAAAAAGGGCCACAGTCAATTTTGGCCCAGAATTTTTTTCCGACGTTTTTGGTAACTGAGGCCGGTTTTTCGCCTCAGTAAACGTACTCGATCATTTCTTCAGTCAATGTTTCATTAACAAAGCTGCACATGGCAGTGAAGTCACTTGCACTTGCTTCAATCAGTTGAAGTTCTTCTCCACCATCTCCAAAGAGATGAATAGTGCGGTTGAGGATGTTGATCTTGACACCAGCGAGTTGAGTGTCTGCAGGAATGTCCGTAATGTTCATACGTCTCATTTGATTACCTCTCTACTATAACACCGTAATCACTGCTTGTCAAGCTTGACACAACAGCTAATTCTGACTATAATAACTCTGCCAAGGTTCAGAAAAACTAATTAGCAAGTAAGCTTAATAGCTCCTGCAACGTCTAGGTTAATAACTGGAGTAATTTTTGAGAATAAACCAATAGAGTTTTGGAAATCTGCACCTAAAACATTTTTCATACTTAGTCCTAATCCATTTCTGATTTTTGCAGATATATTGTTCTCTGCTTTTGCACCAACTTCAGTTTCAGATGCTGCACCAATCTTACATCTGGTATCACTACCAACAGTAACATTTTGTTCTGCTGCAACCTTAAGTTTTGTTTGAGCACCAGCAACTAGATCTGTTTCTACTCCCAGTGCTGCTCGAGCGGTAGATCCCAAATTAAATTTAGTGTCACTTAGACCATTTAATCCAAGAGAATTGAGCAAACAGAATTTGTTGTAGAATGTTGAGAAAATATTGACAGATCCTGTTGCTACTGTATTGTGTTCTGTACAGAGGTTTGTAATTGTAGGTGCAATAGCATCAAACTGACCAGATGCAGAGATACCAACTTTAGAACCAGCAATTGCTAAACCATTATGTGCAGATAATTCGGAATCATTTTTATAGATTGTTTTATGTTCACCAGAGAATGTAAATTTACTTTCTCTAATTGCAAACATATTCATTTGACCACGAACTTCTAGGTGATAGTTGCCACCTACTTTCAAGTGATAGTCTCCTTCTACTTCTAAGTTAGCGTTACCTTTAACAATAACATTCTTATCTTTGATTGTAACTTCTGTACCATTACCTGTCGTGGTAACTTTCACGTCACCATTGTCATAGATGTGTGTACCAGACTTACTAGGACCATGTTCAAGGATCATCCTAGTAGATCCAGGAGTGTCATCCATTAAGACCATACTGCCAGATTCAGATGATTGAACAAACATCTTTGAATATTCTGGTGACCATCGTCCAGGAATTGGACTGGTAATAGTAAAATTAAATGGACTACAATTATTAGCGGTGATGGCACATGTTTCCCAATCTAATTGGTATGGAGAATCTGTGTCTCTGTTACAACCAATTCCAAGTAGTTGAAGAATAAATCCAACAATATTACCAATACTAGCAAGATCAGATAGATTTGTTAAAGATTCAATGTTACCAACGGTGTCAATAATATCTGAAATACTATCAATAACACTTAAGATTTCATTTGCAACTTCTACGAGTTGGAAAATAGAACCAAAAATTTGATTGACACAGTTCTCTGCAAATCTAATGAAGTTTTCAGCAAGAGATGCGAGGTTGTTGAGAATCTCATCGATGAATGCTTCAATGAATCCCTCGATACCACCCATGATTGCATCTACAAGAGCACCATCGAGACTGCAACCGATCATGCGGAGAACTTGTAGGATGATCTCAGTTACACCCTTAACAAAAAGTGGAATTGGACTGACCGATGCAAGACCAATTGCATTCAAGATTGCTGTAACCTGTTCCATCAGGAACGCCTTTAGCTGGTTTACGATATACCAGACTAGGTTCCTGATAATATGGAAACAATGTTGCATTGCAGCTTGTAGATCAACAGGAGTGTCTACAAAGTTACCTACAATTTCTCTTGCAGAATCAGTCTTCTTAAGAAACTCAACCTTAGTTCCTTTTTTATGTGACTTAATCTTTGACTTCTCCATACCTCTCTTAACGAGAGTTAGACCATAGGAGTTAGTTCCGTTGTAACCAATAACCTCACCACCAATCTTTACCTTTCCTCTTGGTGGGAATGTTGATGCTCTAGATACAGGAACAAATTGTGATTCAGAATCTAGATCTTTTGTGAGTGAAGTATTTTTTGGATCATAGATCTTTGCAGTCTTAAATACATTTCCTAGGTCATCAATACAAGCTTGAATTTCTCTTGCTACAGTGTTTGCAACACTATCTTTACCGTTAGCAACAGTCTTTGGTTGAGTCTGACCTGATGGATTTGTTCTGGATTGTGGTAATGATGCAGCAGTTGTTGATGTACTTACTGGTGTCTCTGCTGCTTGATCATCGTTTGCTTCTGCAGATGCAGCAGGTTGTTGTGAAGTAGATGCATCGTTTCCACCGCCTGGTTGAGTCGTCAAACCAGAGTTCATTGTGTCTGCGTTTGCCTGAGTTCCAGGTTCGTAAATCTTTTTGATTTCACTGAACAAAGTTCCCATGACAACTGGTTGTTGACAGTCTGGATAGTCAAGGAAAAATCCCATGACTAAACTACCAGGCTTCAATTGATTTGCTGAGTTTCCAACCCCACTTACCGCTGGATTAGTAGTTGGTTGCATAACCATGCACCAGGGCAAGTCTGATGGTGGTGTATCTTTAGCATGAAAACCAAAGATCTCTACCTTGACTCTCCCTAGTTTAGCGTCCTTATCATCTGCGTTGACAACAGTTCCGAGCCACCAGGAGAAATCCTGGTGTCCCATGAAAGACGGATTATCAAGGGTTGGATTTAATGACATTTATCAGTCGTCGTAAATTAGGCACTCAGGTTCGGATGGATTTTGATCACAAAATAGTTCTAAGTATGTTGGATCATGATGATCACCAGCTTCAATTTCTTTTTTGTGGTGTTCAGCGTACTCTTCTAAGTCATGCAGTTCTCCTTCTACATGACGACGCATTTGTGGATTTGTGTTGGGATTGTCGAGAATCTCCTTGTCCTTTTGGATGTGTTGTTCGATACTGTCCATGTTAGCTACCTATAGTTACTTGTTTTTCGGTGCGTTTGTCGTCCGCAATGTTGGTCCCACCGAATGAGTCTCTAGTTAAAGTAATTCTGGTACTCAACTTATCTCTATTTAGTACATGAGTTACAGAGTTAACTAAGTACTTACCACTGATTCTCTTATCTTTTTTAACGGCATCTTTGTTGACTCTTGGTTCTGGAATATCAACATCAATAAGATTGCCTGCTCTAACATCTAGATCACCAGGAACTGCAATATCTAATGTGTTATATTGCATGAAATAGAATCTATAGATTGACTTTTCAAAAATTTTATTTGATTCGTCTACCATATCCCTATCACCAATTGGCTGATCTTTATTCCACTTACCGAATGTGTTTATAGTAGATGGTCTGTAAACTACTCGTCCAGATCCTCTACTAAAATCAACCAGATCCTCGGAGTTTCCTCCAGATCTATATGGCTTTAAACCACCGAGATGTTTACTCTTAGACCAGAAGTCATCTGCAGTGGTTCTGAAAATTCTGGCGGTTCTATGATTTGGATCAATGTAGATTGCATCATGAGCAAAAGATCCAGATCTAGCATCATCAAATACATTGAATACTTTTGGTGAAGCGTAGTTGATAATTCTAAATTTACTCTCCGAGAGATCAGTATTACCTTGTGCGAAACCATATCTAGTGCTTTTGTTTGGATATGGATCTTGATCAAACAATGTATCTACTGATTTAAAATTAAACCCATCAAAAGATTCCCAGAAAAGATATCCTACAGAATCTTTATGTGCAGTTGCAACTGTTCTAGTTCTAAACCAAGCACATGTATCAAATAATCTCCAGTTAGGAATATACATGTCAAACTTATGTAGACTCTCATCTACATTAATTTTTTTGTTTGTAATTGTACGAAGATTTTCTTCTACAAACTCGTGTGCTTTAACACCATCAAGTCTTTTTACAATTCTCTGTGACTCATTTTTTAATGCTTCTAGACTACAACAATGAAGAACATATCCCTGGTTCTTTTCTTTCATGACTCTACCGTCAATGTTGTAAACGTAGAAGTCTTGTTTTATTTGTTTACTACCAGCTCGTACTACCATTTCGATGCGTTCTTGACCCATCATTGGTAGTTTACTAATGAGGTTCTCCTCGATATCTTTAACTACAATACTGCAGTACAAACTAGCTGAAAGAACACTCTCCTTCAGTGTAATTTCACCTACAATATCTTTGATGTCAATGGAATTGCCATATGAATTTTGTACTACGGGATATAACTTAAGAGTTCTTAGTTCAAAATCCCCTTCAAAGTTTTGACCTGACATCAGATTCCTCTCTTAACAAGTTGAGGTTTATTAGTACTATTTAATGTACCAAGCATACTAACTTTTTGAGCACTAATCAATGTATCACCCTGGTTGTTGACGATCACTGTTACTTTTTTCCTAGGTCTGCGTCGTTTACTTTGTACTACATCCATACTGGTTTCAGATAATCTATTATTAGATTGTTTTTGCATAGGAATTGAAGTAGGACCACCACCTTGACCACCAGCTAAACTTTTATTATATACTTTTTGCAGTGTTTCAAAACTTTTTACGGGTTGATTGTGCTCACTTTTGCCTTCTAGATTAGGAAGAGAAGCCCATACAGGTGCCATTTTTGCAATCTGTTCTCTACTAATTGGGGCATCAATTTCTGCCTGAGTCATTCCTGCTTGACCCTTCATATATCCAGCAATAGCCATTAGGTCTTGATTTTCTGGCGTGAATTTAGCTGTTGCTGGATCTAAACCTGCTTTTGCAGCAAATGCTTCTGGTTTTATCATCTGATATGCACCAACAGCAGCAGATTTTTTACGACCACCATCAAATCTACCATGACCTTCGGCTAAAAACTTTTTCTGTAATTCTACTATCTCATTAATAGTATATTGTGATAGGTCTCCTGCATATTGTGATCCACCAAACCAAGTGTTATAACCCTGTGGACCAGATGTGCCTTCAGCAAATCTAATAGTGTTTAATAGTGCCTTTGCATTTGATCCTGCTGGAGGGATAGTGCCAGCAGTACCATCTGTGCCACCTTGTCTGTCAACTTTATCTGCTAATTTTTCTTTTAATTGTTCGACAGTAATACCCTTTTCGTCAGCGAGCATTTTAAGGATAGCACCCTCAGTTCTATTTCTATATCTTTTTTTCAATTCTGCTTTTCTTCTAAGCAATGCCATTCTTTCTTCTTCGTCTGGTGTAGGTTGCTTTGCTTTCTTACCTTTCAGAAGATCATAGAATCTTGAACCGATGAAGTCACCCAAGAGACCACCCAACAATCCTCCGAGGAACGTACCAACTCCAGGGAAGACAATAGAACCAATACCAGCACCAATCCAACTACCAAGTGAACCACCGATAGCCTTGATACCAGCTTCTCCTGGTGGATCACCAAGAAGCATATTGACACCAAAAGAAATCAGACCACCAACAAATGGAATACTTTTGAGGAATCCAGTTACAGGTCGGAGTAATTTAAAGATTGCCCTTTTAGCAACCTTTAAAACAGGCATTTTTCTTAGGAGTGCATTACCAATCTTTGCAAATAGATTACCTGCTTTATTCAGTCCAAGTTTTTCTTTAATCCCTTTAAGAATTCTACCACCAATACCAGTAAACTTCTCCAATACTTTTGCAAGTCTAGGGAAAGCAAACTTAAGTCCTTTCTTCAATCCATACTTTTTAGTTTTTTCTAGAAATATTTTAATCTTCCTAACACCACCTTCTCTGAAGAAGTTAATAACTTTTGTTAGATCATCGATGATAAGATTTGGTTTTAGGAAATACTTAAGTCCAAAGAAACCAGCAGCCATTTGGAAGAATCCTAAGACTCTTTCTAAAATAGTATCACCCCCAACGAATTGAGAGAAACCAGATAGTAAGTTATCAACTGAACCAGTAACCCAGAAATCTACAAATTTAAATACTGCACCTACACCAGATACAATTCCTTTAACGATAGCTTGATTTTCTGGTTTAGATAACCAATCCAGTGCCAAGAAACCAAGTAGTTTACCAATACTACCAAGTAAATCACCACCAGCTTTTCTAGCACGTGCTCTAAATCCACTACCGACGCTACCAAGTAAAGATTTGGATTCGTTTTTCTTTTCTTCTTTTCTTGCTTTTTGTCTTTCGTTTAGTGTCTTTTCTAAATTATAATATTTTGCTTCTAATCTATCTCTCTGTTGTCTTTTTCTGAGTAGTCTAAGTACAGACGCTCTTACATCTCTTGCAGTAACTTCCGCTTTCTTTGCAGTCTCTTTCTGTATAGGCACGATAGCACTCATCGACTGCTGTGGTTGAACCATAGCAGAAGATTTATTTGCCTGATAAGGTACGATAGCGCTTGTGATTGCCATTATGGATTAAGTGGGAAGAATGCTTGATAGAACGGTGGGAAGTTGAAACCCAAAGATGGTACATCATAATCAACATCCATACCAGTCTGAAAACTTCCAGACTGATCCAAATTAACTGTTTCAGTTGTTGTTTCTGCAGCGGATTCTTGTTCCCCAGTAACTCTATTGTTTTCATTCTGAAGATTGGATAAGATGTCTTCAGTATTCACTGCTTTACCACCCATCATTTCTGCCAAACTATTTGCAGCATTCAGAATTAGTGCTTCTTTACTTAATTTGGGTTTAGTTTCAGTGGTAGTAGAATCAGAGGAAGAATTATTAGTAGAACCAGAAGAAGAAACTGGTGCAGTATAACCATCAGCTGATGGTGTCATGTCAACATCACTACCATCTCCTTGTTTACCATCAGGAGTCAAAACAACAACTTTCTTAGTCAAAGATCCATAAACAAATTTTGGCATTGGTTGACCATTCCAATGTTCTTTACCACCCTTTTGAGCGATTGCCATATCATAACCACTAGACCCTGGTGCAGTCCCATTCCAACTATCATATTTGGTTTGGAATACTAAAGCACCAGAAGGAACCTTTCCTTTGTCAACTAAATTATTATATTCATTTCTAGAATAAACACCTGTTCTTACTTTTCCGTATGGACTATTAAGTTCAGTAGATTTTCCACCCATGCTTTTCCAACCAAAAGATTTCATTAGTTGAACAATAGCACCTCTAGGGTTATTGCCTTCATCCCTTCCAGTTGCTGGTGGATTTGGAACTCCACTTCTTGACATAGTATTAAGAGATCCAGTAACGCAATATCCCATAGGGGAAGATGCTTTTTTAATATTTGCGTCATCAAGTTTTTCTAAATATGGATGTTTGACAGCACCGCCAGCAGCATACTTTCCATTACCAGTTGATTTTCCAACTGCTGGATACATACCGAAGTTAAGTCTATCTAAGACACTTCCACCGATAGCAGCTACTGCTCTCCTGTTTAGAACATATTCACCACCTTCAGCATTGATATCAACACCACCCTGACCGTGAGTACCACCTGTGATTCTACCACCTTCCCTGAATGGGTTGTTGATGGCAGCCATAGTCTTGGCATTATCATCTGCTGCCTGTTGTTGTACTGTTCTTTTATCTTCTTCTGGTTGAGTTGGTTTAGGATCTGGGTCACTATTCAAAAACCCATTGTCTGGGATTGGTGTATTTTCTTCAGGCGGTTGAAAATCTTGTGTATCAGTTGGTCCTAGTCCTAGGAATCCTAAGAAACCACTAGCAATTTTCTCCACAATTCCAGAGAACTGTTCTGGTAGTTTGTCCATTGCATCGACAACATTCGCCAGTCCGTCAATAAATCCACCAAACGCTTCAGGAATTGTTATTGTGAAAAATTCCATTACTGGTTGTAATGGTTCAAGGAGAGCGTCAATATCTAACCATTCAAAGGAGAAGAAGTCTTTGACCTTTCCGGCCATAAACTTAATACCTTCAATACCCTGTGTGATAACATCTACAGAGAAATTAAATGCATCACCTAAGAATCCACCAACAGTTGTGATGAAACCAACAACTCCTTGGAAGAACCCAACAATCTTTTGAACCTTTTCTTCGTTCTCTGGATTACTAAGCCAATCAAGAATTTTAAATCCAACAAACTTCATCCCAAGGTCCATCAATAGACCAAAAATACCTTGGGCCTTTTTCTTCATCCCCTGAACAATGGGGTTTGTTTTCTTTGGTTTATCTTTTTTAGCTTCCATCCCCGCTTCTTCTGAAGCAGCGGCATCTCTTTGATCTTCTCTAGCAGTATCCAGAATTCTATCTTGGAGTCTTGCTAAAGCACTCTCTTCAATACCTAACAACTTCTCTAGATACATCTGGATTTTTTCCAGATGATTTACCGTCCTAGTTTGAGTATCAGAAGTACTATCAGCACCAACACCACCAGCGGGTGGTAACGCAGCTACAGTCTGTGTTGGTCCACCAGATATTAATTTTTGAGATCCTGGTTTAGTTGCCGTTGCAAATCCTTTGAATCTAGCTTTTCTTTCTTCTGGTGTTAAGTACTCCCCAGTCTCTGGATTGATACCATCAACTCTTGCTTTATACTCACCTGAAGTTCTGCCCGTCATTCCTTGGGCAAACTTCTTGAATCCTTGTTTTGCAGCACCTTTTGCTGCTTGACCAGCCATAGCTCTCGCACCACCAGTCGCCGCCCCACGTGCTCCTGCACCTAGTAGACCTTTTGTGAATGCTCCTGCAATTGCTGGTAGTGCCATTAGTTATCTTTGTTGACTTTTAATTCGTTCATTTTCTTCTTCGATATAATCGACAAGCATTTGAACGTAAATTTCTCTTTCCCAAGGCATCATATTTTCTAATTGTTCTAGGTCCCACTTGTGATGTTGGACCATTACAAAATTGGTTCTGTAATAGTTTTCAAGGGACTCGTGAGCTAGAACTAATCGAAAAAACTCTGTAGACCCTCAATAACAACATCACTCTTTACACCAGTCTTGGGGTTAGTGATTTTAACAGTGTGAGATAGTTTAGGCATCGTTTCAAAGAAATTCTGAACTGACTGGAATTGATTACTATCCATGTTATCCATGAATTCTAATAGTTCTTTCTTGGAAAAACTACTAGATTCGTATACATCCTCACCTTCTACAACTTGATCAATACATCCGATTGTAAGATCAAAGATACTATCCACAGTATTACCATCACCTGTGATGTTATTCTTGACAAAAGTTTCCATACTTGGATACTTCATCACCAGAGCAACTTCCTCAGTTAGTTTCACAACACGATCATGACCTTCAGGTTTTTGAACTTGAATGTCTTCGATATCAATAGTCACTTCGACTTGAGTTTCGTTGTCATCAGGACAGATGAGATTCAACTTAACTTCTTCACCAACAGACTTACCACGGATATTGAGGAATAGATATTCAATGTCAAAGACTGACAAATCATCTACTTTAACTCCTCTAGATAGAATGCAGTTTTTTAGGATCTGTTTTACAGCTCCTTGCATTTGTTTTTCATCCTCAGACTCCATAGCAACCAGAAGAATCTTTTCTTCTTTAACTAGGAAAGGACGGTATCTAATCTTTTTTCCTGTGGAAGGAAGTGCCAACTCATATGTTGGAGCGTTTAGCTTTGGTAAAGGCATTACAACAAATAATATAATCTGAAAATATTTATAAGGTTTATCTGAGGGCAGATCTGGTAGGAGTACTAGTCTGTAATGACTCATACTCAAATGAAACAGAGAACTGAGTCATCTGACCAGCATCAGAAGAAAGACTCATTGAGTCAATAGATTTTGGAAATGCATTCTTCATTCTTACAGCATGAACTGCAACATTATCTTTAAAACCAGTAGTTTCATTACTCCCACCATCTGGAATAATTCTTCTACCTGGGAGATTATTGGCAAAGTTTCTATTCCTTACAGAAGAAGTTGCTCTTTCATATTTAACTACAGTGATATCAGCAATGTACTCATCTTTATATCTAGTTCTTAAAACACCATCACCAGCACCTTGGAAT
>MDTE01141451.1_pt1 | contig 18568 bp, 10 predicted proteins | sample 811231 | NCBI WGS metagenome assembly MDTE01 (sample SAMN05326651, study PRJNA326480) | marine metagenome | isolation source: seawater | place: Indian Ocean: Red Sea | collected 2010 | reverse complement strand
GAAATCACTTATGATACTGAAAATTGGAGTTTTTGGTCCTCTCCATACGAATTCGCCGATAGCAATGGCACTCCAATAGCTTCTCCTGGTCCCAATTCTGTTATTCAATTGCGAGCCGACTTCTTGCCCGTAGATGATGAGGGTGGAGAACTGGGTTTTATAGAGTTCACAGCTACTAAACCACCTTTAGCGGGCAACATCTTAGGCGAGATATACCCGGATGAAGTGCCTTTGGGTGAGATATCGCAGTTCTCATATGTGATTCAGCCCACCATTAGGGAACAACACTCGGGCTTTGATCAAATAGAAATAGCGACGCCCTTTGGCGTAGTAGGCGTTGATTCGGTAAAAGCTACAGGATTAGAGGATTTCACTGTAAATATTGAACCAGATTCAACGCGGTTTTCAATTGGAATTATTCCTCCCAGAAGTATGGAAGATTCCGGTGGAGTAATTGAAGTATTTTTTAGGGCTCCGGTATTGAGTTACGGAACGACTTTCCAAGGCTGGGTACGAGACAGTTCACGTCCATTAGAATTACCGCAGTCAATCAATCCAGGCAATGCGGCCGATGAAGTTTTGAGTGAAGCGCTAACTGTGCGAACATCACTCTCACAACGCCTGTTGATTGACATGCTAGTTGAGCCCAAGGTTGTTACGCCTAACGGTGATGGGGTAAACGAGAAGGTAGACTTTTCTTTCAAATTGCTGCAAATAACGTCAAGAGTATCTTTATCGTTAAAAATATTCGATCTATCTGGCGAAAAGCGGCGAGTAATTCGCAAAAACAATCAATACAGTGGTTTTTTGCATTTTTCCTGGGATGGACGAGATAATAGTGGAAATTTAGTGCCTCCTGGACTTTATGTTTACCAAGTTTCGGTAGAGGCAGAGAATGGAGAAGATCTACTCACGGGAACAATCGGTGTAGCCTACTAGTGGTTTTTTCTCGTCGAACGGTCAAAGATTTGAGATAGAAAAGGTGTGAGATGAAGAGTCTGCGGCTCATTATTTGCTCGTTATTAACGGTTTCTACATCGTGGAGCCAAAGTCACCGGGTAGAGTCTAACCAAGTTGTTGTCAACCAAGGCCACTGGCGAGAATGGACTGTAGCAAAAGGCACTGTCCAATTCGATTCTGATGGAGTTCGGCCACAGTTCATCCGTGAAAAAATAAATGCAGTCCTCAATGCTTCAAACTTCGTTTATGAAAACGATGTGCAAGGTGGAATTAGGTCAGCCGGTACTGGTTTAGCTGAAGCTACAAATATCATTGACGGTAAAGAAACGACCTTTTGGGAACCCGATTTCGATGCACCGCTACGAAACTGGTGGGTCGAAATTGATTTAGGTCGATTAGTATGGGCCCGAAAGATAGTGGTGAAGTTCGCTCAGGAAGATCTGGGAGACCCGTTCTTGCAGTTTAAAGTGCTCACGTCTAACGGCTTGCCTGCTTTCTCTCAAAGCAAGACGCTCCGCTATGTTTTGGCTGGCCGCAGTGAAGGATTAAATAAAACTCAACGCACTTTTGAATTCGACCTGACACCATCTCAAGAGGCAGATGTAGGTTTTGTCGGTGATATGTTTCAGTTTGTACAGATTGTAGCAACGGCTAGTGATAAAGGACGTGGACAAAAAATTAGCAAATCCCGCTGGGCTGAATTGCCACAGGATGAGCGTGGTGATGTTTTGCACTTCTTACGTGAGTCTTCTGGAATTTTACGAGAAGTAGACAAGCCTCAGTATGAAGCCTTAGTTGATGAGGCGCGCAAAGGACCTATAGAGTATTATCGACGAGAGCGGCCGCGGTTAGTCGAAGTGGAAGTGTGGACGGGTGGAGATAACATTAGTTTAGGGGCGTTAGACCGAGGCGGGATGATCGGAGGGACGAGCAACGCGGGCACCGAAAAACTTGCAATTGACGGCGACTACAAAACCGTATGGAATGAGCAAGTTGGAGTCAGCGGAGTTGGAAATAACATTGATGTAGAGTTTGATCGCGAACTACTCCTCGACCTGGGCGCCTGGTTTTGGATAAACCGGGCTGTTATCAGTTTTGATAGAGAAAACATAGCGCATGGTTTCACTGGAGCCTTTCCCAACTATGTGGTCAATCTATCAGAAGGACTACGCAACCCAGATGGCAGCCTTTCCTACGAATCACTAGCCAAAAGGGAAACAGCCGAACAAGAACCCGGTCGTTTTAGCGGGCTTTTCCCTCATATCTTTTACCAAGATAATGTTTTTCCCACTACTAAAGCCCGGTTTTTCAAGATGGATTACCGAGTTCTCGTAGTTCCAAACTGGGCTAACGCCGGAATTCGAGAACTTCAATTCTACGGGCACGGTTTCTTACCTCAAGTTACATTGACCTCAGTTCCCATCGAATTGGGAACGAATCCCCGCGTACTTTCAACTATTTCTTGGGAAGCTGAGACACCAACCGGTACGCAGATTCGTTTACGCACTCGAACCGGAAACACATTGAAACAAGACATCCGTTACTTTACCACAACAGGACTAGAAGTAACAAAAGAAAAGTATCGAAAGTTACTGAGCTTCCAGCGGGGCGACTCAACTGTAACAGTTATTCCCGGCGAGGACTGGAGCCCGTGGAGTGCACCCTATTTGGATTCCAATGCCTCAGTAACTTCACCAAGCCCACGCCGCTACTTAATGGTCGAAGCAGTCTTAAGTTCGGATGATCCTGATCGGAGCGCTCTTTTGCATAGCATGAGCATCGGTTTGGATACTCCGTTAGCTAGCCGTATTCTCGGCGAAATTGACCCACCTGTTTTACAGCAGCTTGGACAGAGAGAAGATTTCACTCTGTTTCTACAGCCTCAATTCCAAGGCCAAAATCAAGGCTTCGACCAGATCCTAGTAGAACTACCACCAAGTATGGCAGTTGAGTTAACAGATGTAGTTATAGGCACTGACCCAGAGTTGCAATCCGGCACTGGCCAACGCTTTGAGCGTGATCAAATTGAGATTCTTTCCACTAGTGCTGACTCGTTATGGATACGGTTGCCAACTGTTGTTTCGAAAGACGCAGCGCTGGTAGCATTGCGGTTTACTGGTGCACTCTACCTAGCTAGTAACGCTTTTACAGCTCAAGTAGGTTTAGAAGAAAACGGCAACCAAATTTGGCAAAGAGTTGATGCTGGTGACGCCAGTTCGATCGGTATAGGACAAGGATTGACAGTATTAAATCCTTTTACTGGCAGTCTATTAGGAGAAGTAAAGGTTTCATCTAATCCATTTACGCCCAATGGTGACGGAGTAAATGAAGTCGTCGAGTTGTCTTTTACAGTATTCAAGGTTCAGGGGTCGAAAGCTCTCTTATTAGAAGTTTTCGGTCTCGACGGCCGTCAGGTAAGACAAATACAACAGCCAACCGAATTTGCTGCAGGACGACAACGAGTTGTTTGGGACGGTCGAGATGACAATGGTCAGTTGCTACCTCCAGGTCTGTATATGTGTCGCGTAGGTCTGGATGTTGATGCAGAAGGAATTCAGCCCATTGTCGTAAAACTCGTCGCTAGTGTGTACTAAAATACGCTAATGAGAAAAAAACGTATAGCCATTGCCGGAGCTGGCAACATGGCTCGAACCAGAGGGCATGCATTCCTGGCTACTGGGAAAGCAGAAATCTGCGCGGTTGCATCCCAGCACGTGGATACTGCCCGTAGTTGTGCAGCGGAATTGAACTGTGAATTTTATTCAGACGACTTTCGTAGTTTGTCCGCAAAACAACCAGACGCCATACTGATCGAGACACCCCACTATGTGCAAGACAAAATTTCTGTGTGGGCTTTAGAAGAAAATTTAGATCTGCTTATTGGTGGAAGTTTGGCCTCTTGCGTAAGAAATGGAAATCGCGTTTTAGAATTGGCGAGAGAACGTGGAAAAATTGTAGAAGCTGGATACCAACGCCGATACGATCCGGCTTGGATAGAAATCCGCCAACTAATCCAAAGAAAGGTTTTAGGAAAACCTATAATAGTTACCAGCATGGCGTTTTGGGATCCTTCTCCTAATAGTTGGTACTACAGTCAACAATATAGCGGCGGCATGCCTGTGACTCATTTAAGCTATTGTTACCTTAATTCTATTCGTTGGATTCTAGGTATTCCGGAAACAGTAGCAGCAATGGCAAATCGCAAAGCACAAACAGATCCTGAACTAGTTTTGGAGGAAACCTGTTCTGCTTGCATAAGCTTTGAAGATGGTGCTCTCTATTCAGCTGTTGGCAGTTACACTAAACCCAACAAAATGAGCAATGCAGACACCCGTTTTGTCTGTAGCGACGGTGGCATTCAGGTCCATGAAAATTCTATAACTGTGTTCCGGCAAGGTGAGAAAAAAGAGTACTTTTTCAAAGATAAGCCCTCGCCTTTCGTATATCAGGCGGAAGCTTTTCTCCAGGCTATAGAAAGTCGCGAAGGTGTTCAGAATCCGCCCGAAGACGCGATATTAGATCTTAAAATCGCTGCTGCCATCTCTCTTTCTGCACAAAAGAATCAAACTGTTCATCTACACGACAATTGTTAGTGCGGGTAATGGTTGGGTGAGAAACTTTAGTTGAAAAGAGAAATACCTCCACATTATCGCGACCCGATCAACGAAATACAAGACAAACATCATAGCGTTGGTATTTCTTTGCGTAGTATTCTAATTGGGGCAGTTTTAGCTTTACTGCTCAATGTTATGGATGTCTACGCCACAACCATCATACGTGGATCGTATTTAACACTCAACTTTAGTACGCCAGCCGCATTATTTTTTTTCTTCTTCCTAGTGCTAGCCGGTTGTGTAATACACTGGCTACGCCTGCCACTAGCTTTAAACCAAGCAGAGCTCATCACCATATACTTTATGCTCTTAGTGGCTTGTTGTATTCCCGGTATGGGATTTACCCAGTTCATAATCCCTGCACTCGTAGGTTCGACTTATTATGCCACACCGGAAAATAACTGGGACGACACATACAACAGGTACATACCAGAGTGGATGATCCCTCGGGGAGAAAACGTTGCTCGCCATTTCTTTGAAGGATTGCCCGAGGGAGCTTCTATTCCATGGGGTGCTTGGGTGCTGCCGCTATCCTATTGGTATGGTTTCTTCTTAGCACTCAGTTTAGCTATGATTTGCACGATGGTTATTTTGCGCAAACAATGGGTCGACCGAGAGAAATTAGCATATCCTCTGGCGCAATTACCCATGGATATGATACAAAATGGAAAAAGCGAAGCCATCGGTAAGTCATTTTTTACCAACAAAGCAATGTGGTTAGGCTTCGCATTTTCATTCATCCTGTTAAGTATAAACGGTCTTCACGCATATTATCCCGAAGTACCGGTAATAAATAGAAACATATATTTTCCTCTGTTTCGTGACACCGTCAAGTTAGATCTATGGTTTAGCCCTCCTTGGATTGGTTTTTTTTATTTCGTCAATTTAGATATCTCTGCATCAATTTGGGTATTTTACATAGTTACTACGATCCAAAGAGGCATCTTTAATATGGTCGGCTTCCAAAGTACGGAGCGCATGGATCTATACTCGCGCGAACCATACATAGCTCATCAAGGAATGGGAGCGATGATAGTCTTTGTGTTAGTCGGACTGTGGGTGGCACGCGGACACTTAAAAGAGGTTTTCAAAACGGCCTTCCAAAACGATTCACAAACAGATGACACTGGTGAGATACTATCCTATCGGCAAGCTATCGTTGGACTGGCTACGTCGTTGATGGTGGTGACTGTAGGCCTATGGATGGCAGGATTACCACCCATGGGAGCAATCATGTTCGTTTTTGGCTCTATGATACTGTTTTTAGGACTAACTAGAGTTGTAGCCGAAGGGGGTATACCTGCCATGCGGCCTCCGATAATGACTTCAACTTTTGTAATTTCTGGAGCTGGATCTTCTTCTTTGGGGGCTCCAGGACTAGTGGCATTGGGATTTTCTTATGGCTGGCACTCTGAAATACGATCTTTCGTAATGTCTTCCGTTGCTAACGGACTGAAAATGTGCGAAGCCATTAAAGGCTCCAAGCGCCGTCTGTTCTGGGCGATAATCATTGCTATACTAGTCAGTTTGGCAGGCTCATCCTATATGACTATGGTGTTAGCGTATAAGTATGGAGGCATAAACCTCAACGGTCTATTTTTTGGCTGGGGAGCCGCCACATACGGTCCTAAAGACATGGTGCCACGAATCGCCTCAGACCTTACAGGTCCTCGTTTAGATTCTTGGGCTTTTATGGCAATTGGCGGCAGCGTAATGGGTTTATTAATGTGGGTCAGACATTATTTCTTATGGTGGCCCCTAAACCCACTCGGTTATGCCATAAGTGCGAACTGGAAAACGGGACACATCTTTGGTAGCGCGCTTTTAGCTTGGCTGTTCAAGCTAATGATCCTGAAGTATGGCGGGGCAAAGCTATATAGAAATCTCAGACCATTTTTTTTAGGGTTGATACTTGGAGAAGTGGTCGCAGCAGGAAGCTGGCTTGTAATTGATTACATCACCGGCCACGTTGGAAGTTTTCTTACGCAAATATAAAAAGCTTGATAACATATATGGGTAACAGTAGACAAAAAAGGGGAAATACATGAAAATCCGTGATATTGACACGATATTGATTAATTCTCCGTCCCGAAAATGGACTATCGTACGAGTCTTTACTGATGAAGGGATAGTAGGACTCGGAGAAGCAACCTACTCTCAAAAAGAGCCCGTTGTAGTTGCTGCAATCAATCATATCAAAGAAGAATTGATTGGCGAAGATCCTGCACGCATCGAATACTTATGGCATAAAATTTATCGTATCTCCTCTCTGAGCGGTATTTGGCGCATGTCAGGTCCAATTTGGATGAGTGCCATGAGCGGCATCGATCAAGCACTGTGGGATATAAAAGGAAAGGTAGCCAACTTACCAGTTTTCGAGCTCTTAGGTGGGAAATTTCGTGACCGGGTTGAGGTTTACACTCATTTTAATGGATCTACGCCGGAAGATTCGGCACAAATGGCGCGAAAAATGGTTGATCAAGGCTACAAAGCCCTCAAGGGTGGAGCCCAGTCGCGTGGTGGACACAGGTTCGATCAGTATTCTGACGACGGTAATCCGCCAGAGACTGCAGCGCATTTTGCTGCAGTCCGTGAAGCAGTAGGACCAGATATTAAGCTGTTAATTGATTGCCATGGCCGATTTACCGTGACCAATTGCATCCGCTTGGCTCGAGCCTTAGAGGCTTGTAATCTTTACGTTTTTGAGGATCCAGTCCCTCCTGAAGATTTAAATGCTTATCCCAAAGTACGGCAAGAGATCTCAATCCCTGTCATGGGTAGCGAACGGTTAAACACCAAAAGCCACTATCGCCAGTTATTGGATTTGAACGGAATTGACATAGCACAACCTGATCTAATGTATGCAGGAGGGATAACCGAAGTTCGAAAGATTGCGGCAATTGCCGACACGTTTCACGTGCCAATATCACCACACAACACTAAAGGACCAGTGGGCATTATCGCTGCGGCACATCTTATGGCTTCTATACCTAATGTAGCACCAATGGAGTTTGTAACAGGTATAGAATGGAGAGATGAGATTATTACAGAACCACTAAAGATAGAAGACAGTTGCATCGTTTTGCCGACTGGTCCAGGTTTTGGCATAGAATTGGATATGGATGGTGTGAAGAAACACCAGTGGAACATAGGAGACCCGCGTTAATCAAAATTTTTTAGCTAACAGAAATGGCTTTCATATTCTTTTATCGAAGACGCTACAGGAATACAATTAGTGCCTACCGCAACATCAATATGAGCCTTTTAAACTTTCCTCATAGCGTTGTATTTACACTCGTTGCGTGTATCTCAGTTTCAGCTCAAAGTTACAAAATCAAAGATGACAAATTAAGTGTAGACTCGAGAAATTGGCAGCAATGGTTTTTCCCGCATGGTTGTGTTGACTTCAGTTATGGCGGCGTACAACCCACATTTATCCGAGATCGGACCAATGCCGTTTTGAACGCCAATTTATTTAAGTCTGACACTGGTATCCAAGGAGGAATTCGATCTGCAGGGACTAACTTGCAAGAAGCAGCGTATGTAATTGATGGCCGGGATGATACCTTTTGGGAGCCGGATGCATCTACCGATATTGGTAACTGGTGGTTAGAAATCAACTTAGGTCGTCTAGTTTGGGCTCAAAAAGTAGTGGTAAAATTCGTTGGCATAAACGAGGGAGATCCCTTTTTACAGTTTCAACTTCTCACTTCCAACGGTGAGCCAGCATTCCTGCAAAGTGAATCCTTGAAATACCTTAGAGCTGGTCGCAGTGAAGGATTAAACAAAACGCAGCGTCTTTACGAATTTGAGTTAACACCTACTAGTTCGGTGGACCCAGGTATTAGTGGCCGCCTGATTCAATTCCTACAAATTGTAGCTACGGCCAGCCATTTCGGTCGTGCCGAAGAAATTGACCTGGCTCGTTGGAGCCAATTGTCAGAGAGAGAACAAGGTGACGTCGTTTATTTTATGCGCGAATCCTCTGGGATCTTGCGAGAGATTGACCATCACCAGTACGAATCTTTAGCCGACTCGGATCGACAAGGCCCTGTCAAATACTATCGTCGCGAACAGCCACGACTGGCCGAAGTAGAGGTTTGGACAGCGGGAGACAATATTAGCTTAGGTGCACTGGATCGAGGAGGGGGAATTGTTGGATATGGGAATTTGGGTGCCGAGGTCCTGACAATTGATGGTGACTGGAATTCTTTTTGGAGCATAGAAGTAGGCTTCAGCAGCAATGATCCCACTGTTGTGTTCCAAGATCCACATCGCAGCATTTTTTTCGATTTAGGAGCTTGGTATTGGCTTAACCGTACATCCATTGCATTTGGTTCTGGCCAAGCCTTTCCCAATTACGCGATTAACCTTTCAGATGGGAGTCGATCTCCAGATGGCAGCCTAAGTTATACACTTCTAACTGCCAGAGGACAAGAAGGTGTTGAGTCAACTATACATCGCGGTATTTTATTTCACGACAATATTTTCACCCTTACAAAGACGCGCTACCTTAAAATAGACTACACATTGGTAGAAGGCAGTGCCCGTCCAGCAATTCGAGAACTACAACTTTATGGTCAAGGATTTCTTCCACAGGTAACTTTAAACTCCGGAATTGTAGAACTTGGCGACAATCCTCGCATCGCGTCAAATATCGCATGGAAGGCCAACACACCTCCCAACACGGAAATCCGTTTGCGTAGTCGTACCGGTAACCAATTGCAAAAGGAAGTTCGCTACTTCACAAATACGGGCCTCGAGGTCACCGAAGAGAAATATCGCAAACTACTTAGTTTCCAACGCGGTGATTCAACAACCACTGTTATCCCTGGCGAAGACTGGAGCCCCTGGAGTCAGTATTATTTAACTTCCGGAACTGCGATAACATCTCCAAGTCCGCGTCGCTACATGATGATAGAGACCACTCTTGTATCAGAAGATCCCAATCAAGCAGCCCGTTTATTATCCCTTGATATTGACTTGGAAACGCCATTGGCCAGTGAAATCCTTGGTGAGATTTCTCCGACTAATATACAGCAGCAAGGTATACGCAGTATTTTTACTCTATTTCTGAAGCCACGTTTCCAAGAAGACAGCCGCGGTTTTGATCAAGTGCTTTTAAAACTTCCGTCTGGTATGAATGTTGAATTGATGGATTTAACTGTTGGAACTGAAGAAGAGTTGCGCAACGGTATTGGCCAGCATTATGAATTTGATCAAATAAATAAAATCGCTAGTGGCCCAGATTCGTTGTGGGTACAGTTGCCAAAACGAATAAGTCGAAAGTCAGCAGTTATTGCGTTGCGTTTCAACGGTACTTTATACTTGGCGGGCAACACTTTTGTAGTACAAATTGGCTTAGGTCGAGATGAAAAACAGATATGGCAACGAGTAGATTCAGGCGATGCAACCACTCTTAACCCTAGTGGCGGACTGACAGTTTTTACACCTTTTACAAACGACGTGTTGGGGGAGGTAGAGGTTATGTCGAATCCATTTACGCCAAACGGAGACGGCATAAACGAATTTGTTGAACTGATTGTTCCGGTATTCAAACTGCTACGTTCAAGTGCATTGGTGTTAAACGTATATAGCTTGGACGGGCGTCGGGTGCGATCGATAACTCGTTCATACGAGCCCGCGGTAGGAATGCGGCGAATAACTTGGGACGGCCGAGACGATAACGGTCGTTTAATGCCTCCAGGTTTGTATATGTGCCGGGTATTCATAGACGTTGATGCAGAAAGGGGTCTTTCTGTTGTTAACAAATTGGTCCACAGCGTTTACTGAAATTTACATTATGGAGCCTCAACTAATCACAGCAAGTTTTATCTCTAAAAACTGATTCACAAATACCGACTAAGAGTATGTGCACTATGACTTCCTTTTTATCAAAATTTTCTACTGCACTTTGAACAGTTTCTACCTGCTTTTTTTTTGCATCGGATACCTTTTTGCTGATAGCGACACAACTACGTTGGGCGCCAGCGATAACGTGATGAATTTCAACAATTCTTCCGTTTTTGCGAAAAAACTTGGCCAAAAAAGGCAGACTGGTGCGTTACCAACAAGACATGTTATGCACACAACTCATCCCCTCATGCCTGGCATCCGCAGCGCTGAATTATGGAATCCTAACTGGCCTCGCACTTTGCATGACAAACAGCTTACAGGTTTCTCTCCTCTGACGTTAGATATGGCACAAGCTCCATCGATCTGGGTGACAATTCCTCTTGGTGGAGATGTGAACACAATTATGTCCGTTACCTGTAAAAATGGTGAAATTGCTTTTTTAGTTAACGATGTTGGCTGGCATTTAGTGGACGTAAATGGCAAAACGCGTTGGACAGCCCACGTTTCTGGAAATCCGGTTTTTTTTGGTGACCTCCACGGTAACGGACGCGATTACGTACTTTTTGCCGGTGGGCCTAATCTTTCGGTAATAGATGGCGAAACGGGAGAAACTTTATGGGCTCATACAGATTCTGTAGATACCATACAAATACGCGTAGATGTAGCTGATGCATTGCTTGATTTGCCGGGTATGGAAGCAGTGGTTTTTCAGCAATATGGTGATGAAGGCGGAGTATTGAACTTTCCTCCGAACGGCGATCCGGTATTTCTTTGGTGGAATAAAGTGGTAGATAAAGACGAATGGCCTGAAAGGGCTGATCATGGCTGCGACGTGCAATTTGATCTCAGCGTTCCATCTACCCCTATCGTTTGGAACATACGCCATCATCGTTGCCGGGGTTATGATGCTCGTAATGGCGCACGAGTCAGTCAGGCCCTATATGATATTGGCGGTGAACAGCGGCGTAATTACGGGCCGTGGAAGCTGGGAAAAAACGCAGCGGGTGAACCTCTAATAGTTGTTGTAGGAGAACAGATTCAGACTCACGTCCACGGTATCCATTTAAACCGAGATGGTCCTAGCAGTTTAGCTTGGCAGCACTATTATGGTGAAGTATATGTGGTTCCCGGAGTAGTAGTAGACGCAATAGTAATAGAAGATATTGATGGCGACGGAGTTACCGAGCTAGTCTACAATGTGCGTGATCCTGAGCAGGATTTCCGATCTTTCGTGCGCATACGAGATGCCAATACTGGTGAAATTGAAGCTGAGCTAGCGGATACTTGGTGTGTTGACGCAGTACGTCTGGGTCTGGAAGAGCAATGGGCTCTCTTGACCTATAGCGCTCCGAACGGAGCTATGCCGGAGCGTGGAGATTTATCGGTTCGTACAATCTCAAAGTCCAAAAGTTTGAGAGAAATCCTTGTATTACCTAGTGCCCACTTATGGGGTCCATCGACTATAATGGGCCAACTACTTGTTCGTCAATGGACAAACACAGGAAGTGTATTAGTACGCTACGCCCTTAAGGAAGGTACGCTAACGCAGGTCGCAACATCGTCGGATCCCTCTCTGGTTGCTAATCCCATAAAAGAAATAGTCGAGTTAACAGACGAACCCGCATTCATAGTTAGTCATAATGGCTCTGTAAAGATGATCCGCTGGTCAGGAGACGTATTGTGGAATCGTCCAGTTCAAGGCGGAGTACCTGCCCGCCTAAGCGCGGCTGATCTGAACAATGACGGGCGCGCCGAGATTATCGCTACTGCAACAGGAAACCGTACGCGGATATTTTCTTTAGATCCGGGTGCGAATGTGTCTGAGGTAGCTGACTTCGAATATGTTTGGGGAGACGCGCGTCGTAGCCCCTTGCTTTATGATCTTGTTGGAAATGGAGAGTTGTACGTCATCGCTCCCGGCAGCAATAAAAATGGACATCTAGCGGTTCGTGCCCATCGAGGAGATGGGTCTTTGTTATGGGAAACAATACTAGATGCAAGGACAGACGACGGCGGTAGGATCAGCGCTTGGAACGGAGGACAGTTCCTGCCCGGGCCTCGTTCTGGGGTGGCAGTATCCATTGAGACCGCATCTCGCTCTATAGAAGGCACTTACCTTCTTGACGGTACAACGGGTGTAGTGAAGTGGTTTAAAGATCAACATAGAGAGGGCGAAATAGTGCGTCCATTCCGGCCAGCCGGTTTAATGACCGCCTTTGATGTAGATGGCGACGGTTTAGACGAAATAGGCATGGATATGCTCAGTTACATGGCCTTTCTAAACGGAGAAGATGGCAGCTTCGCTTTGCAAAATCATTCAACGAATATTCGTAGCGATGGTGCCTTGTACGCCGCTCTGCTGTACAATAGCTTTGTGCCTATTTATAAATCACCCGAAGACGAACGACCTCACTGGTTTTCGCCTCTAGGCCATGGAGTTTTCGGTCTAATGTATCCTGAACCAACCGACGGTCCTTGGCGAGTTGAAGCCGGTTACGACACACCTTCGCGAGCGGGCTTAGTAGACGTTGACGGCGATGGCGTGATAGAGGTAGGATATACTTTACAAAACGAATCTACGTTCGTTTGTCGTGACCTGTGGACCGGAGAAATTAAATGGACCTTATCCCTACCATCTGCACCCAATGGTCCGGTTATAACCGCTGATGTAGACGGTGACGGTAAGGGAGAATTTATCACCGGTCGTTACTGCGTAGGAACAGATGGTGACGGACTAGGTCAATTGCGATGGGAAATGCCCATACCTTTGGGTTGGGGAATTATTGCCGATGTGGACGGCGACGGTAAAGGAGAGATCATATCTTCACATAGCGGCATAATTTATGTGATGAAGCCTAGCTCTATATGAATTTTAGGAGATGAGTTGCATGAATTCGGAGAAATCAGCGTTTTTGTTCATTGACGACACATGGATTGACAGTCTTGAAAATGTGATGAAAGGGGTAGTGCCGGCAGAGAAGATATCTCAGGAACCGCTGATTGGGAAAGATCAACCGTGGGAAGCAGAATGGCTAATTGGTAGTTACGTTAATGTCATATATGACAACGAAGACGACGTCTTCAAAATGTGGTACGGCGTAGGAAAGAAATTAAGCGAAGCACGCGGCGATCAATCGGACGGACTAGCATATGCCGTTTCCAAGGATGGACTAAATTGGGAAAAACCCATTCTCAATCTTTTCGAAGATAGTGGAAGTACGGCGAACAACTTAGTGTTTCCATTTTTGAGATGGGGCGCCGGAACAAGCGTTATGAAAGATCCCATCGAGACAGATCCAGCTAAGCGTTATAAGATGCTTTTTATGTTCCAGAGCGGTGACATGATATTTGCTGGGATCGTACAGCCAATTTGCGTAGCCTATTCTGCTGATGGGATCCACTGGGATATTCCCAAAAACTGGGTCAACCCAGTTATTCCACAGGGCTCTGATACCCACCTAGTCGCTTATTGGGATGCAAAAATCCATCGTTATGTCGTTTATTTGCGTGGACGACCCAACATTCGGATCATCTGCATGGCTGAAAGTCACGACTTCGTAGACTGGACACCACGTAAGGTAATCGTCGCACCCGATGAACTTGATCCTTTACAGAGCCGTGAGCTTTATGGCATGAGCTCAATGGCTTATCGCGATTTCCGCATAGGATTCCTTTCGGTGTTCCACACTCTTCACGAGCAATGGATCGCTCAGAACCAAATTGAAGACTGGATGCCTAACTGGATGAATCAGATGGATATTCAGTTGACTTACTCTAAGGATGGACGCACTTGGCATAGAGCCGGTAACCGGGAACCCATATTACATTGCGGTCTTAAATGTTGCTATGACAGTGGAAATGTCTATCCCTCGCATGCGCCCTTTATACATAACGATCAGATATGGCTTTATCACGCTGGATCGAATGAATTACATGGCGAACCTCCCCGCCATGGAGAGCAATCGAAAAGGGGAATCAATCTGGCTAAAATCGATAGAGACCGGCTAGTTGGTCTGCGAGCAAAAACCCAAGGAGTTGTAACAACTACACCGTTGAGTATTAATCCCGATAAACTATTTATCAATGCCGATGCTAGCGGCGGATCATTAGAAGCAGAAATTGTTGATCCATTCGACCGAGTCTTACCAGGCTACAGCAGGGAAAATTGCGTACCGCTCGTGGCTAACAAGACAACACATAAAGTAAAGTGGAAAAATCAAGTAGAAGAAAATAACCGAGGCTATATGAGGGGATTAGAAGAGAAAATGGTTTCTCAGGCACCGGGCGGTTTGAAGGTTAAATTGTACATGAATAACGCCATTCTATTTGCAGTTTATGAAACCTAAATTGATCTGCAATCTGGTCTCCCGACCTTAACTTCGTTTTAGATTGCCAAATTAATTTCTTTTGCTGTGTATGATGATGCCGCTCACTCCACTGTTGAAACTCTGATATCTGTAACTGTGTCCATTGCCACAGTTAACTGCAGTATTCCAGGCCTGACTAAAGTAGCTGGATAGTTGCAGCCATTGACGTCTATGCGGGGCTGACGACACTGTTCAACTGTAACATCCAAATGGAACGTCAAATCACGGTAAGGCACGGCTGAAGGCAGGTTACCAAGATGAACACGGTATTGTCCTACTCCTCTTTGTTCGATACGGGCATGCCGGCGCGTCAAATGATAACTAAGAACCTCTTCAGGCACAGCACACCAAACACGGTCTCTCTCTTCTAATATTGCATCAAAGCGCTGACGTAATTGTTCTTGTGTGCAATCCTTGTTGCGATGTACTGCCTCTTCCATGGGACAATGACAATAGTCTATGATCCAGCCTTGTCGCTCTTTAGCAAAACGAATGTTACGGTATGGATCATAAGCACTAAAAAAAGGACCGTACAGCTGATCGTGCAGAGCCGTACGGTTAATCCAGAAAAGCTCGTCTTGCGGCAAGTTCAAGGCATCAGTCAAGCTCATAGCACCCAGATAGCCATAATGGCGACAAGCTTCAAGTACGTGATCGGACATATTGGTATTGTCACCCGGCGAACAAAACAAAATAATCGGCCCATCAATAGCTTGTTCTATTACTGCTTTGGCTTGACCAATCTCTTGTTCTACGGTTTCTGGAGTAATTGTTTCATGACTCCATGAGTGATTACCTACACCCCAACCACGTGCTACGAGATCCTTAAGCTCATGTCCATCCATGTGACGAAAGCCGTTGTAACTCGACTGGCCGATCTGCCGAACTTTACCTATGTGGCCAGCCACTACTTCGACGTGTCCTGGGATGCAGAATTGCTCATGGTAGGGAATTGCAAAATGGTTCAGTTCAACTAGTGCCTCGTCATAGGTAATAGAGTAAACCCACTGCTTATCGTATTTCCAAGGACAGATAGTCAAAGACATAAATCTACGTTTTGTTTCAGAGTTTAAGGCTTAGACAAGGCGGCAGCAAAATCTACCGAGGTCGTGCTATAACCCACCGACCACTCAAATAGATGGGTTGCATATCGAGTAGCCAAGCGGTGAGGAAATGATTCTGGTGTCTCGACCCCAACCGTTGCGTCACGCATGAGAATACATCGGTATCCCTTGGACAACATGGGACGAGCTCCGCCTTCGGCATTGAGAATGCACATGTCTGTAGCAAAACCCATATAAATGAGAGTGTCGATATCACGATCCCGTAGATACTTGTCCAATACATCGCTGTAAAAAAATATTTGTTCGTCGTCTTTTGGGGCAATAATCTCGGCGCGGCACATATGAGCCAGTGGAGAATCTTTCATGTAATTTTTCCCATGGGCGCGGTCGAGCATGGCCTGCTCTTGATCGGTGCGTTCTGGTTCTACATATGTTTTGCGCCGCGACACAATACCCGGATACTGAGCATCCATCCAGTCTGTTTCTACATGGCATACAGACAAATTCACCGAACGAGCTCGGTCCATCGCTGGACGCATAATCTCAGTCATGATACGTCCAGCCTCAATTGTTGACTGAGGCCAGCCCAAACCTACGCAGAAGTGTTTATCAATTGGTGGACCGTCTGGACAACCAATATTCCAACCGTGCATACCAACGAGAGCCGTACGCCCAACCTCGATGTCGAGACCAACTGTTTCTAAACCAGGTCTATCAATAGGCAAAGCACGATAATAGCGTGCTTTGAGGCTTAGTGTCGAGGTAACCATCAGCGATAATTTCTCTCAGCAACTTTACGTATCATTGACGCTACCTGAAAGCAGTGTTCGGGCTGATATTTTTCGCAAAAAGTAGACCAACGAATAAAAGTCTCCAAAAATGCATGAGCAGTTGGACAATCTTCAGCGCGATAGCGATAACGATAAGTAGCCGTCTCAGGAGAAAACGGAAAATGCTGTTGGTCAGCTTGTTTCTGCAGAAATTCTAAACCTGCAGGCATGAGATAGTAGCGGCCTGTGCCGATGCCTGATATACCAGATTGAGCTAATTGAGCAGCAAATGTATCTGCATCACAAACAAAAGCATCTGGATTGATATTAAAACCGGCCATCCAACAAGAATATGTTTGTTGATAACTAGGAATGGATAGCGGAATAATGCCAGGAATCTCAGCCATAAGTTCGGACAATAAGCGAATCATAGCATCACGTTGGGTTACCTGCGGTCGAATAATCTCAAGCTGTGCAAGAGTTATCGCTGCGGTTGATTGGGTCATACGGTGGGCATAACCTAGAACCGTATGCACTCGACCAAAAGGAGGTCTCACTTCACCACCTCTACTTTGACCGACAAATCGCAGACGTTCCGCTAATTCGTCGCTGTCAGTAACTACGCAACCTCCCACATCAGATCCTAACGTCTTCTCCGAGTCAAAAGAAAAACCAGCTGCCGTCCCCAAAGTGCCTGCCATACGGCCTTTGTAATCGCTAAAAGTTGCCTGACAGGTATCCTCATAGACGACCAAGCCATGTTTTTGGGCCAATTCGAGGATCGGATCCATATCGCAAACTATACCCGTAAAATGAACAACGAGTATCGCACGCGTTCGATCGGTGATGCAAGGGGCTATAGTTTCGGCTCCCACGTTCACAGTTCCAGGCAAAACATCGGGAAAAACTGGAATGTAGTTTTGCGCCAAAAGACCCTGAACAGTACCGTAGTCGGTGATTGGGCTAACGATTATCTCATCACCTGGAGCGAAACAAGAAGCAGCAGCTAAAATAGCTAAGGCCGGTGTACAACCTGGGGTGGCAATACAGTGATTAACTCCCAACTCGTCAGCGAATGCCGCCTCAAAGCGACCTATCATGTCTGAGCTTAGTCCCGATTCGATAACTTCTTGTATATAAGCGGAACAGTTGGGACCCATGGTGCGAGGAAAAGGTTGGGGAAGAACACTTTCCGCGGCATATGACGCGTCGGCTCCATAGGGAGCAGGTATCGTAGCATTATGCTTACGCATTTGTCTTTTTTAGCCCCTTTCTGGCTAATTTTCTGCGAGCCTGATATATTACCGCTTTAACATATTTAACATAGGAACGATAAATACACGCCTGCAAGAAAGCAATTAAATGATTAAGCAAATACGCAACGAACGACCTAGGCTTTACCTCCCAGCAGACGAAGAAGCACCTCTCTACAACTTGCCGCGAGATATTAATAGAAGACGAATACTAGCTAATATTGAAGCTGATTGCGAGCACTACTATAAGCAGCGGCCTTGGAAAAACATACCGACAAAACCTCACAGCAAACATCCCTTTCACCAGCTCTACATAACATTCTACGTTGGGATGCAGGCAACCGCCTTAATAGAGAATTACGCTTTTGCATGGTGCCTAACCGGAAATGAAAGATGGTTGGCACGTGCTAGACAATGGCTAGTAGCAGCAGCAAATTGGCCTCACGGAGATGAAATTGAAGAGCACTTTTATACTGCTAACCGCTACATGCAGGCCTTCGCTTTGGCATTAGATCTGTTAGACGGAGTACTCACACATGCTGAGAAAAAAACTGCAACTAAATGCCTGGTGGGGTTAATGAAGCGTTGGTGGCCAGATGTTGACTCAAATCGACAGTCTGTTGATGGGGCGCACCATGCGGTGGTCGACAATGGTCATTTTGGCGTAGCAGCTATTCATTTGCT
>MDTE01145071.1_pt1 | contig 18570 bp, 17 predicted proteins | sample 811231 | NCBI WGS metagenome assembly MDTE01 (sample SAMN05326651, study PRJNA326480) | marine metagenome | isolation source: seawater | place: Indian Ocean: Red Sea | collected 2010 | reverse complement strand
TGAGATGGTCTGCCGCTGCGACGACTCGGCCAAGCCCTAGAGCTCAGGACGGAGAGTGGATCACGATCCGGCCTGGAAGGCCTTCGCGAATTCGCGGGCACGCGGAGGCGCTTTGCTGGGCGAACGTGGCCCGACGGCGCCGGGCACGGGAGCGACGGCCAGGTGAACAAACGTCGGCCCGGGAGCATCGATGATGTCTCGAGCCGAGTTCTCCCAGTCCTCGAGGTCATCAAACGCGAAGACCTGCTGGAATCCCGAGGCACGAGCCAGATCGGGAAAGTCCACCAGCGGTGAGTCTCCCGCGGTGGCGGGTGTCGGCTGGGCTCCGGTGATCTCGTACACGCCGTTGTCGAAGATGACGAGCGTGAAATTGGTGGGGGCACTCGCGGCGATGGTGACCAGGGCACCGGCGTTCATGAGCATGCACCCGTCGCCATTGCAGACGATGATCTGCTTGTCGGGCTGGGCGAGTGCCATGCCGAGCCCCAGCGCCGGGGCCTGGCCCATGCTGGAGGGGACATAGATCCAGTCGAGCGGGTGTAGCGGCCCGGCCGCCATCCACTCTCTTGCGGTTCCCATCACGGTCAGGACAACCTCGTCGTCCTGGCGAATATTCCTGAGGACACCGAGTGATTCGACAAGTGGCATCGCAGAGGTCGCGTTGCCGCCGACCGTGCCACCGCGTGCAGGACTGTCCATCTTCAGGCCCTTCCCTCGGCCACCAGTGCGACGCCGGGCACTCCCGTGTCCTGGCATCTCTGGTACTGTGCCGCGATCGCTTCGGACTGTCCTTCGAGATCGTCGACCTGGTCATAAAGTGCCCAGTCCATCCCCCAGGCCTCGAGCACCGGTTCGGTGAAGACGAGGCACGTGTCACCGGGCAGGGTCGACTGGTTCAGGTAGCTGCGGTAACCGATGAGTGCGAAGAGCGGGAGCTGGTAGTCAAACAGGGCATTTCTCAGGGAATCGCCCGATTCGAACAGGCCGGTACACTGGATCATCACCAGCGGTCGCGCCCCACCGAGGTACAGTCCAGCCGCAACGGCCCAGGCTTCTCCCTCGCGGCAGACGCCCACGTACTCGATATCCGGACAACTCCGGATCGCGTCTTCCCACTGACCGAGCGTGCTGTCGGGGATGATGACGACGTGCGTGATCTCGAGTCTCTCGAGCAGCGCGACGACCTGCTGGGCTTGGAACATGGAACGCAGGTTAGAGAGTGGGTCGAGGAGAGTCGAGCCACCAGGGGGGCCGCCATGGGTGCCCGGCGATCAGTTCTTGTCGATCGAACGGAGTGGGATCGGCGTGACGATCACAAACGGCTTGCCGGCCTCATCGATCCTCAGATCCCGCGTCAGGTGATGTGGATTGGTGATGCTCTTTTGAAGTTGAAACCAGGAAGTCTTCTTCGAGGGCACCGTCACGCTGAGTTGGCGTGGGTTGATGTTCTTGCTCGCCAGCCCGTGGTGGTCGATGAGCATCGGGATGCCTGTTTTGGCGGTGATGGTATCGACCACGTCCAGGAAGTCCGCGTCCTCCAATTCCACGGGAACAATCTGGAACAGGGGGCGAGCCGTCCTGAGTCTTGTCAGCCGCGGCGGCCAGCCGACCGGCCATGTTTTCTTGCCGTCGCCCGTGTTGACGATGGCGATCCGGACTTCGCCGGCGGGAGTCCTCCGGGGCAGAAACGCCTTGCCGCTGGTGGCCAGGAGTGCGGCGAGGGTGGCACCCCGAGAGAGGCCCGGGCCGTTGGTTCGTGCGGGGACTTCTGCTCCAGCTGCCGGGCCGAGGGCCTTTGTATCCAGGCCCAGCGACGGGGGCAGCCCGACGCGCCTGACGGCCTCGGACAAAGACACTCCGGCGAGGTCCCGCTTGACCGGCTGTGCCAGGATTTCGAAGAGCGTGTTAAACTGGCCTTCGGAGAGGCCGAAGGCCGGCTGTCCGGTCGGATTACCCCTGGCCCCAAACGTGCCGAGTTCCGTGAGCCATTTTCCCAGGGCGGTGGGATTACCCGGCGTAAACGACTTGCCGGGAACGAGGATACGACCGGACCGATCGAGCACTCCGACGACAGTCACCTGGCGAATCTTGCCGGTCACCGTTTCTTTGATCGATGTCCGCTCGCGACCGAGCGAACGCCGGATTCTCAAGGGGACCCGGAAGCGTTCAAACAGGCGGGCCCAGCGTTGCGCGGCCAGTGGTGCCCCACGGCGGTCGGTGAGCAGCTCGACCCGGACCTCGGTCCGGGTTGGCGTCTTCTTTGACAGGACGGTTCTCCGCCCCGTCGGACGAGATGGTTGTTGTGCGCCGAGGCGGTGTCCGCCGAGTTGCAACGCACTCACCACGAGTGCAGCTGTCAGCAGGCAGGAGAGATCCTGGCTGACGCATCGGTGGTACGAGCGGCGAGCGACCGTTCCAGCTTGGCTCTCGGCAAATGGACTCATGCCGGGAGCATACCCGGCTCAGGAAAGCACGGATAGACGGTCTGTGCAATTCATCCCACGTCCCCGCGATCAATGCGGCGGTGGTGGAGCGTCCTGGTAGGCACGGGCGCGGAACAGGAAGTCAATGATGTTGCCCTCGTGGGGCTGCAACCAGTTGAGCTGGATGGTCTTGACCTCGCCGATGTTGAGCCGGTCGATATTCGTCGCATCGAGGAATTGTCGGCTGAGATCGGGGTCGTCGGACAGCAGCGAACCGACCAGCGTGTAGCCGGCCTTGGAGAGGAACTGGTCCTGCGGGCACTGGACGACACTGCAGAAGGGGAACATGTATTCGGTGTTCGCCATTGTGTCGTCGGGGTCTGAGACGTGGAGAACGGTGGGCCGGAGGAAATCGCACCGCTCGTTTTGAACGAGTCGATCTCCATCACGGAAAGCGGCGGTCGCTTCGGTGACCGCCGGCGAATTGCAGCCGTCGTCGATCTGGCCACTCATGGCCTCGGCCGCACCCGGGATCGTGAAAGCGGCCAGTCCGCTCTCGGGATTATCCATGGGGAGCGGGGCCTTGGGACCGAGCCTCTCGGCGAGGGCCTGGGCGATCTCCTCGGTGTGCCGCGATGCCCAGATTCCCGAGCAGCTGATACAGCTCCGGCCGCTGTTGACGTAAACGCTGTCGGCCATGAGGTCGATGTACTTTTCCCAGTCGTCGACCTTGTCGTCGCCGAGGAAGATCTTGGAGAAGCCCGGGCCGTGTGCGCTGACCTTGGGGTTTCCCTGGTAGCGCTCGATCGTGGCGAGACCGCCAAAGATCACGCTGCGCTCACAGGTCTCGAGCACAGCCGAACCGAGCTCGGGCCCCTTGGCGGTGCCACCCGGATAGATGCAGATGGCCTCGCGGGGAATCCCCGCCTTGGCGAAGGCCTCGTACATGCGGAACGGCGTCCAGGGTTCTTGCGGGCCGGGTTTGAGCACGAGTCCGATCTGCAACGGGATGACTGGCAGCCAGAGCGTGTGCACACCGGGGCTGTTGGACGGGAGCACCCAGCCGGCGGCGTTGCAGTTGGCCTGGTAACTGACCATCACCCCACGGTCCTCATAGCCATAGCCATCGCTGAGGATGTTGTAGGGAAGGCCGCGGGTCAGGGCGTCGAGAATCTCGTCCATGTGCTTCATGACGAAGGCGTTCTTCGTCATGTTGAACCGGCACATGTGCTCGGGCAGCCCGGTGGTGGCCGACTGCATCTTGCAGAAGTCATCGGGGGTCTGCTCACCATTTCCCAGCGGCAGCGTGCCGTCGACATAGTAGTCAGCGGCCTCGGCGATCTTCGCGACAAGATCCTCGATCGAGAATTGCCGAAGAATCTCGCGTGCCTTCCGGGCCTTTCTCATGTCCATCCGGATGAGCCCGGCATTGGCCTCGTGCACTTGCGCCAGCGTTTCGCCGGTTTCGAAGTGGACAACGTCCATCTTCTCCATGCTCTCGTACGGCTCACCCCAGCGAACGATGGGAATCTCGATCATGGTCTCTTCCTTGGTGTCATTGCCGCGGGCGCGGTCTCATGGCCGCGGTTCAGATGACCCGCTCGGTCTCATCAAAACGCCGGGTCTCGATGTCTGGCAGGTCCGTGGTGGTCGTCGCCTTGCCCGGTTGTCTATCCAATTTTTTACCAATTGGAAGGGGGACTAGTACACGCCGACGGTTGTTGTCTTGGCAAACACGTGGAAGGGGCGCACGCTGCTGACTCCGTCCCACGGGTACTTCTCGTGAGGCTCTTCCCGCTCGCCCTCGTCCCTCTCGAGGAAACCGGGAATGAAGAGCTCCTTGGTGAGAGTGTAGAGCTTGACGCGGCCAGTGGCTCCGTGGTCGACGACCTGCGTGTGGTCGTCGAAGTCCACCACCTCGACCACGGCCCGGGGCTGCGGGGCGTAGTAGGTGATCTTGTAGTCGTCGGCCGGATCAAACGGTTTGCCGCAGGCCAGGCCCATCAGGGTGTTGCCATAGGTGGGCGTGATGTACACGTCCGGTCCGAGCAATTCTTCGCGGGCAAATCGGTACCATTGAGGCGTGAACTCCGTGCCGCCGCAGAAGATGCCGGTGATACCGGCTTCGGCAACGCTTGAGCCATTGTCGATCAGTCTCAGTGCCAGTGCCTCGAGCAGTTTGGGAGTCGAGAACGCACACTTGATGTCGTGTCCGGCCTCGAGAATGGTCATCGCCTGGTCGATCACGTGGTCGGCGTATTCCTTGGCTTCTTGCGTCTTGCCCTTTTTCAGAAGCTTGACGACCCAACGGGGATCGAGGTCGACGCAGAAGCAAATGCCGCCGCGGTGTTGGGCCAGGTGTTCGACGGCCAGCCTCAGACGCCGCGGCCCCGACGGGCCGAGCATCAGCCAGTTGGAGCCGGGAGGAAACATGTCGTCAGGCAGCGTGTCGCTGAAGTTCTCGTAGTCGATCCGAAAATCGTCCATCACGACCCGAGACTTGGGGATGCCGGTCGTGCCGCCGGTCTCGAAGACGTAAGCGGGCTTGTCGGCCAGGCCCTTGGGGATCCAGCGACCGACTGGTCCACCGCGGAGCGATTCGTCCTCGAACAACGGGAACTTCTTGAGGTCATCGAAGCAGGTGACCTCCGTCAGGGGGTCAAATCCCAGTTCACCGGCCTGTTCCAGCCAGAACGGGCTGCCGGTTTCGGGGTTGAAATGCCATTGCACGGTTTCAACGGTATGGGCATCGAGGGCCTCTCGGGCCGCACTCACCTGGGTCGCAAGGTCACTCACGGGTGGGGTACTCCGACAGCAGCTCGTCGTGTTCTGAGTAGGACAGCTCCTGCGGGGGTCACCAGAAACCGGTGGAATCCACGCGGGGCTGTAGGAATCGATTGCGAACCGACTATCTTAGAGTCCTTCCACGACTTTGCAATCAACGCCCCTCCGGGCCAGGCCCGGGGCTTCAAACGACAATGGAGCGATGACATGGCAGCCAAACCGGTGACGCGATGGAGTGGGCTGTCGATGTTGCGTCACGGCGCCCGCAGCCTGGCCTTTCTGGGAATCGCTCTCGTTTCCACCGCCTCCGCTGCGGCGGAAGCGACGACTCTCCTGGACAAGTACCTGGCCCGGGCGGACAAGTCCTTCGCCTGGACGCTGCATGAAAGCACCAAAACGGATTTCGGCCAGGCTCATCGACTGACACTCGTCTCACAGACCTGGAACAAGAGCCCCTGGCGTCATCAGCTCTTGATTGTTGAGCCTCGTCGAATCGACCACGACGACCAGGTGTTGCTCTACATTGGTGGAGGCACCAATGGCCGTGGCGTCTCCACATCGGACATCAGCCGCTTTGGTCAATATGCAAGGTATTGTGGCGGGCGGGTTGCGGTTCTCTTCCAGGTTCCCAACCAGCCGCTCCTGGGGGGAAAGCACGAGGACGACTTGATCAGCGAGACATTCCTGCGGCATCTCAAGACCAGGGACCCGAATTGGCCGTTGCTGTTTCCCATGGTCAAAAGTGCAGTGCGAGCGATGGACGCGGTGCAGGAGGTGGCCCAGCGCGAGTGGAAGACCAAGGTGACGCGGTTTGTCGTTACCGGAGCATCCAAGCGTGGATGGACCACGTGGCTGACGTCTGCCGTCGATCGCCGAGTGGTGGGGCTGGCCCCGATGGTGATCGACACGCTGAATTTTCCGGTGCAGACCAGGCATCAGAAGAAGCAGTGGGGGAAGTACAGCCGCCAGATTGCAGATTACACTCGCAAGGGACTTGTCCGTCTCATTGAACAACGCCCGGACCTGCCTCTGTGGAAGGCGGTCGACCCGTATCACTACCGGAGTCGGATCAGCCAGCCGAAGTTGATCATCAACGGGACCAACGATCCCTACTGGTGCGTCGACGCATTGAACAACTACTGGAACGACCTGGCCGGTCCCCGGTATGCGCTCTACATACCCAATGCCGGACACGGGCTGAAAGGAGGCCACGGCCAGGTGGTGGCCACCCTGGGCCTGTTCTTTCGATCACTGGCCGCCGACCGCCCCTTGCCGCGCATCTCGTGGAAGCACACGGATCGCCCCGGCGGGCTTCAACTCACAATCACATCAGACCCCCAGCCGGTCTCAGCACAGCTCTGGTCGGCTCGAAGCGAGACGCGCGATTTTCGCAAATCGGAGTTCACGGCGACCGACATGCGGCGTGATGGGCAGAAGTGGGTCGGGGAGGTGACGGTTCGTCCGGGGACTCACACCGTGCTCTACGGCCACATGCTGTACCAGGTCGGGGACGTGCGATACGGGTTTTCGACGCTCGTTCGCGTCAAGTAGCGCCTTCGGAGCCCTGCGGCGTCTCGTCCCATCCTGGAATGCTCTCGGCCAACTCCACCCCACCGGTCGCCGCGGTCAGGATATCCACCAGCGAATCGGGACAGGGGAGTGATCCGGGGAGGTGGAGGCCTGATTCTGCGACGTCCTCGGCGCGATCCACAAACGCGACCTGCGGGAACCTGGCCTCCAGGACGTCGATCGTCTCCTGGCGATCGGGGACGTCCAGAAAGACGGGGAGCGGTCGCGGCAGGAGTCTCTGCCTGAGTGCGGCAAACGTGATCCCGAGACCGGGGTGGACGGTGTTGGCTGCGATGCGGCAGACCGGATCGAGCACAAAGCGGCGGTACCAGCACCCGGGGTGAGGAATGCGGAGACGGTCGTTGGTGGCCACCACGTCGCCGCAGGTGACCAGGTCGAGGTCGACGGTTCGAGGGGCCCAGGTGGCGTGATCCCGTTCTCGCCCGAGGTCCACTTCCACCTGTTTGGTCGCCTCCTGCAGGTCCGGAGGCGTGAGGGAGGTGTCGAGGGCAACCGCGGAATTGAGATAGGCATCGCCGGAATCCGAGCCGACCGGCTCGGTGAGAAAGCAGCGGCTGGCAGCGGCCACGGAGATGTGGGGATGATCGTCCAGCCGATCCAGGGCGCGGGCAAACGTCTCTCGGACGTTGCCGACATTGCCTCCAAGGGCGATCAGACACCTGGTCATGTGGCGGATGGGGGAGTGGGACTGCGGAGGCGCGTCAACTCGTGGTCGCGGATCATCCTAGTCGTCGATCCCAAGAGGCTCAACAAGGTGTGCTGTTCGGAGCGAAGCTGGTCTTTGTGGCCAGCGCGTCTCACTGATATAATCCCCCCTCGGCACTCCCACCCGGTTTTGAAGCAACGAGGTCCCCATGGCCAAAGAAGAGGCCATCGAAGCAGAAGGCAACGTGATCGAGGCGTTGGCGAACACCCAGTTTCGCGTGCAATTGGACAACGACCACGTCGTGATGTGCCACGTGGCCGGCAAGATGCGCAAGCACTTCATCCGCATCGTGCCCGGCGATCGGGTGATCGTGGAGATCTCCCCGTACGATCTCAACCGCGGCCGTATCGTCTATCGTGAGCGCTAGATCAGGACGTTGCGGGGGAGGCTGTCCGACGTGAGCGGACTGCCCCGTGTGGGCTGGCTGCTCGTCCGAGGCCGCTCGTGTTCTGTGCCACCGGGAGCCTGATCGATGTCCCAGGTCCAGCTGTTCACCGATGGGGCCTGCCGCGGAAACCCGGGACCAGGCGGGTGGGCGTACGTTCTGAAACACCCGGCCACCGGGACCGAGAAGGAAGTGGCCGGGAGCGATCCGGCGACGACCAACAATCGGATGGAACTGCAAGCGGTGATCGAGGGGCTCAAGGCCCTGACCCGGTCGGCCGAGGTCGAGGTGGTCACAGACAGCGTCTATGTGGCCAAGGGGGCTGCCGAGTGGATGCGAGGCTGGAAGGCCAACGGCTGGCGGCGACGCGAGGGGCGGGCCTTCAAGCCGGTGAAAAACGTTGAGTTGTGGCAGGAACTTGACGCGTTGCTGTCGCTTCACGAAGTTCGTTTCACCGTCGTCAAGGGCCACAGTGGGCACCCTGAGAATGAGCGATGTGATGAACTGGCGGTGGCGGCGTCTCACGAGGTCGACGGGGAAGCGGGCGGCTGAACGCCCGCCTGGACACCCCTCACTCTCGCCCAACTGCAATCCGTCGCCCGCGAAGCCAGGCCGAGGCGACGACCGACACCAGTTCGGTGATGAATCCCATGATGGCGCCGTTGATGAGCCCGAGTCCGATGGCGATCTGTGCCGGATCGCGTGGAGAGTCTTCCAGGGTCACCGGAGGCCCCCCGCCGGGCTGCGCGACGACACGGCCGGTCAGGAAGAACGCACGAAACAGATCGGGGACCATGTCGCCGAGCAGGCATCCGAAGAGCAGGCCGATGCCGGCGCCCGTCAACGTGACGACGATGATGGTCCCTGCCGACCGGATCGTCTCGGAGATCAGGTCGACGATCTCGCTCGCGTTTCTCTCGGAATGCATGGCAGATTCGATCTGCGTGGCCCCGGGGCGTGAGCGCGACTTGTGTCCGATGTGCGCTGCCGGTGTCTCGTTGTCAACAGGTGTGTGCAAGACCTGTCGATGACCGACTCGCTAGGATAGCGGCATCGGGGAGTCTTCAATTGCGTGGCAGGCGGATGGCTCCAAGTGCGACGTGGTGCGTGTGAGATCATGGACGAATTGTCGCTGGCAACGTCGGTGCGGTTTCTGAAGGGAGTGGGACCGGCCCGCGCCGAGAGTCTTGCGAGGCTCGAGATTGAGACCATCGAGGATCTGTTGTGGCATCTGCCTCGTGACCTGCTGGACCTGACCGAGGTCCGCAGTGTTGGCGAACTGGAGCCCGACGTCCTGCAGACCGTACGGGGTGAAGTGGTCGAACTGGATTCGCGACGGATCTCGGGCGGTCGACGGATGTCGGTGGTCGTGATTGACAGCCGCGACGGGTTTCTCAAGGCGACCTGGTTTAACCAGTCCTGGGTACTCGAGCGATTTCGACATGGCGACGCGGTCCTGTTCTCCGGCAAGCCGAAACGACGAGCCGGCCGATGGGAGATGACTCACCCTCGCGTGCAGATCGTCGACGCGGAGGCTCTCGACGCCCATGGCGGGTTGCTGCCGAAGTATGCGCTCACCGAAGGTATCACGATGGACGTGATGCGCCGCATCATCGGGGCGGCGGTCGATGCCTGCGGCGAGGACATCACCGATGTCTTGCCGGTCTCCTGGCATGAGCGGTATGGCGTGGTGGCGCTGGAGACGGCCCTCTGTGGTGTGCATCGTCCGAAGACGATCGAGGACTACCAGGCGGGGCGTCGCCGCATGATCTTTGATGACCTGCTCGAGTTTCTGCTCGGGCTCGCACTCAGGCGTCGCGCCTGGCGGGCGGCGGGACGCGCGCCGCGATTGCCGGTGACCGCCAAGATCGACTCGAGGATCCGGCGTCGGCTCCCCTTTGAGCTGACGGCCGGCCAGGAACGCGCTGTCGAGGAGATCGCAGCAGATCTCTCCGACGGCCACGCGATGCACCGGTTGCTGCAGGCCGATGTCGGAGCGGGCAAGACGGCCGTGGCGGTGTACGCAATGCTGGTGGCGGTGGCGGCCGGCCATCAGGCGGTGCTGATGGCTCCGACCGAGTTGCTGGCGCGACAGCACTGGCAGACGATCGAGGGGCTCTTGGAGGGGAGCCGTGTCGAGCGCGTGCTGCTGACCGGGCAACTGACGTCGTCGGAACGACGTGACGCGATCGCGAGGATCGCTGGTGGCGAGGTACAACTGGTTGTCGGGACACACGCCGTCATCCAGCAGGACGTGCAGTTTGACGCGCTGGGACTGGCGGTGATCGACGAGCAGCATAAGTTTGGTGTCAGGCAGCGGTCGAGTTTTGCGGGTGACGCCCATGCATCGGTACCTCACGTGCTGGTGATGACCGCCACGCCGATCCCTCGCAGCCTCTGCCTGACCCAGTTCGGCGACCTGGATGTGACGGTGATCGACGACCTGCCGCCCGGGCGGCAGCCGGTGGTGACCAGCGTGGCCTGGGATGCATCGACCCGGGAGCAGGCGTGGACGTTCGTGCGTGAGCAGGTCGAATCGGGGCGGCAGGCGTTCGTGGTGTGTCCGCGGATAGACGCTGGAGCAGATGCGGCGGAGGGAATGGGTGTCGAACAGACCTACCAGAGACTCCGCGCAGGTCCATTGCAGGGATTGTCAGTCGGACTGGTACATGGCCGTCTGGAGAACGAGCAGAAGGCCCAGGCGATGCAGGAGTTTCGTGACGGCCGGATTCGCGTGCTGGTGGCGACCACGGTGGTCGAGGTCGGAGTTGACGTTCCCAATGCGTCGCTGATGGTTGTTCAACAGGCCGAACGGTTTGGGCTCAGCCAGTTGCATCAGCTGCGTGGCCGCATCGGACGTGGCCGCTACCAGGGGTATTGCTTTCTGATGGCTGGGCGTGAGGACGAGCAGGCAGCCAGTCGGTTGAGCGTTCTGGACGAGCACGCTGATGGGTTTGCGGTGGCCGAGGCGGACTTCCTGTTGCGGGGCCCCGGCGATGTGCTCGGCGTGCGTCAGCACGGGGAATTGCCGTTGCGGGTCGCTGACCTGGTGGCCGACCGTGACCTGCTCGAGGAAACCCGCGATATCGCGTTCGACCTGGTTCGGACCGGTGCGATCGACTCCGAGGAGGCCCTCCTGTTGAGGCGGCGGGTGCAGGAGCGGTTCGGGGAATTGATGGAGTTGCCGCAGACCGGTTGAGGTGACACGATGGTCGCTTCTTGTCCTCACCTCCCATCGGACCCTACCCAGGTGCCTCATGTCTGATGAGATGACACCCCCAGACGAAACGGCAGCCGCGGCAGTGAACGCGGGGGCCGCCGATCACGTACCCGCCGACGTGATCCCGAGTCACCACCTGCCTCCGCTGAAGTGGCGTGATCTGCCGGAGCCGATTTCCTGGAAGCGGATGGTGGGGCCGAGCATCATGCTCGCCGGACTGGCACTGGGATCTGGCGAGTTCGTGCTCTGGCCCTACATCACCTACAAGGCTGGATTTGTCTTTTTCTGGGCCTGCCTCCTGGGGGTGATCACCCAGTATTTCCTGAACATGGAAATCGAGCGGTACACGCTGGCGACAGGTGAGAGTGCCATCTCGGGGTTCTGCCGGATGAACCGGCACTGGGCGTGGGTTTTCCTGGTTCTCAATATCCTGCCCTGGGCCTGGCCGGGATGGGCGACCGGTGCCGGGCAGATGCTCAGCTGGACCTTTTTTGGAGCCACCGAGGTGGTGGATCCCGAGACGGGTCTGGTGACCTTCCAAGCGAAATACGTTCCGTTGCTTGGCATCGCGGGACTCTGGATCGTGGGGATTGCGCTCACCGCTGGCCCGGTTGTCTACAACACGGTCGAGAAGATCCAGATGGTGCTGGTGGGCCTGATCGTCGTGATCGTGATTGCGGTCGGGATCGTATTGATCCGCGGCGACGCGGTCATGGCGATGGCCGAGGGGATCGTGGGAATCGGCCAGATGCCCGACCTGGATGCCACGGGGCTGACGTTCATCAGCCTGCTCGGGGCGTTGGCGTTTGCCGGCGCTGGAGGGTCGACCAACCTGGGGCAGAGCAATTTCATCAAGGACAAGGGCTATGGGATGGGGCAGTACATCGGCCGCATCACGAGTCCTCTGACGGGGCAGGACGAGGCGATTGCCGACACGGGATTCCTGTTTCCCGAGAGTGACGAGAATCGAGCTCGATGGAGGGGGTGGTGGCGTGAGGCGAACATCGAGCACGTGTTGTCATTTTTTGTCACCTGCGTGATTTGCCTCTGCCTGATGTCCCTGCTGACGTATTCGATTTTCTACGACGCCGATGGCACACTCCGCGAGGGCATGGAGCGGTACGGCTCGGGTCTCGACTTTGTCTGGGGCGAAGCCACCGTGATCGGCAATCACCCGACCGGCGGCGGTCTCCTGAAGCTCGGCTTCCTGGTGATGGGGGTGGCCGTGCTGCTGACGACCGAGCTGGGCGTCCTGGACGCAACCGCCCGGATCTCGACTGACATCGTCAAGGTCAACTACCTGCGAGACAACGACCGCTGGACCCTCTCGAAGCTGTACTACCTGTTTCTCTGGGGAGAGATACTTCTGGGGACCCTGATTCTCTTGGTGGGCTTCGACAAGCCGCTTTTCCTGCTGGTGACTTCAGCAGCGATGAATGGTTTTGTGATGTTTGTCTATTCGATTCTGCTGCTGGTGCTCAACCGCAAGGTTCTCCCGAGCCGTCTACAGATGAGCGGTCTGCGGATGGTGGCAATCGGCTGGGCGGTTTTGTTCTTCGGCTACTTCAGCTTCAAGGCGATCGAAATCGAGGTGTGGCCCTGGTTGACCGGGGCCCGCTGAGTGTCACTCGATGACGTCGTCGAGTGCCGAGATGCTGATCACCTGTTCCCGGCGGATGATCACCTGTTTGCGATTGGCGCGGACGCCATGCATCCGGGTCTCGAGCACGTAGAGTTCCCGGGTGGTGGCGGCGTCACGTAGATCGTGGACATCCGCGTCGTCGAGCACGAGGTGAGCGGTGTCGAGGCGAACGAGGGTGCCGGCGTAGACGTAGAGTGCCTCGACATCAATCACGACGATGCGGCCGATGAGGCTCTCGAGGTGCTGGCTGGCGTCACTCATGTTCGCGAGGATCCGGTTGTGTGCGTCCGTGCGCGGACTAACGTGATTCGCTGACCAGGTGCGTGGCGACGAATTCCTCGTTGAGTGTCACGCCGAGGCCGGGACCGTCGGGGACGGTGATCCATCCGTCTGTCGCCTGCACACGTTCGTGGGTCAATTCGTTACGTAGCGGCTCGTCCTCGACACAGTCTTCAAACAGGAAGGCGTCCCGGCAGGTGGAGAGCCAGTGGGCGCTGGCGGCGACCGTAATGGGACTCGTGTAGCAGTGATTGCAGAGTCTCGCACCGATCTCTTCGACCCGGTCTCGGATATAGGCGGCGTCGGTGAATCCGTTTCGGGAGAGGTCGACCTGGTAGACGTCCATCGCGTGTCGGTCGATGAATGTCCGGAAACTCTCGCGTCCGCACTCGCCTTCTCCCGACGCGATGGGCACCGGCGATCTGTCTCGCAGCCACGCGTAGCCGTCGACGTCGGCCTGGTGGAGAGGTTCCTCGAGCCATTCGACATCGTATTCGGCAAACGCCGTGGCACGTCGGAGTGCGGTGCGGGCGTCCCAGACACAGCCGGCATCAATCAACAGGGCGGCGTCCGGACCCAGGCCTTCGCGGGCTCCCCGGACCAGGTCAATGTCGACTGCTTCGCTTTCGCCCATGGGTTCCCAGCCGAACTTGACCGCCGTGTATCCGGCGTCGACCCACCGTCTGCCGATCTCGGCCGTCTCGTCACCGTTGGCACCAAACAGGATCGAAGCGTAAGCCCGGATCGCGTCGTGTTGCTTGCCGCCGAGCAGCTGGTGAATCGGAGCGTCGTAGTGTTTGCCGGCGAGGTCCCAGAGAGCCATGTCGACCGCAGCCATGGCGGCCACTGTGACGCTGGTGCGGCCGAAGTACATCGAGCCACGGTACATCTTGTTCCAGTTTCGGCGAATCGCCAGCGGGTCTTCACCGACGAGCAACTGCCTGAGCCCGCAGGCGATGTTGTGGCTGAAGGGAGCGTCGATAACGGACTGGACAACCTCGGGAGATGCATCGGCCTCACCGATGCCTTCCAGTCCTGAGTCACTCCTGACGCGGACCAGCGCCACGTCCTGGCAACTGGCGGTCTTTTCGGTGACCGACTCAACCCGCAACACCTGGCAAACAACTTCTGTAATCTTCATGCGGAGTATGCTAGGGCAAACGCACGCACGACTCCACTTTCCCCGGGGTGAATGCCGAGGCATAATAGAGAGATGCCTCACATGCAAAATGACAGGACGGATGCCGTGAGTGGACATTGGCCGCGCCGGGATGTCTTGCAGGCGGGCGCCGTGGGGGTGTCGGCTTCGGTCGCGGCGGGTCTCGGACTGGACCACACGACCGCTGATGCTGCCGAGTCGTCGGTCGGTAAAGCCCGATCAGTGATCTATCTCTGGGTCGGCGGCGGCATGACGCATATCGACTCGTTCGATCCGAAGCCGGAAGCGCCCGAGGAGATTCGTGGCGAGTTGACGGCCATCGGTACGAAACTGCCTGGCGTCCAGTTCTGTGAGACTCTGCCGCAGCTCGCCCAGGTGGCTGATCGGCTGGCAGTGGTCCGCAGCTTCTCCCACGACAGCAACGACCACCTGTTGAGCCAGGTGTACACGCTGTCGGGGCGCAAGGTGAATCGCAACCAGTTGTTCAGCGAGCCCAACATCGGGGCGATCGTGTCCCACCTTCACGGTTCCCGAAACGGGCTTCCGGGGTATATCGCAGTCCCGGGAATTACCCGCCCGGGGCCCCCGCCTCATAACCTCTTCGTCGGGGGTTGGCTGGGCAACCAGTACGCGCCGTTCTGTGTCGGGGGGCGACCCGATCAGCCGGACTTCACGGTTGGCAAGAAACTGGACAATCCGCCATCTGAGATCACCGAGGATCTCAGCCCCCGGGAATTGATCTATCCTCAGGGCCTCAGCCGGGGACGGCTGGGGCGTCGCGTGAGCCTGCTGGAAGGGCTGCGCGAGACGGCGTCTGCGGCCGAACGCAATCCTCGGCTGCAGGAGATCGAGGGGCACTACGGAAACGCGCTCAACATGTTGCTCTCACCTCGCGTTCGTGAGGCGTTTGACTTGTCCGGAGAGCCCGCATCGCTGAGGGAGGACTACGGTCGCACAAAGATTGGTGGGAGGTGCCTGCAGGCCTGTCGCCTGGTGGAGGCGGGAGCGCGGTTCGTGATGGTGGATTACGGCTACGATCCCGATTACGGCAATCTGTTCGACATCCACAACGCCGCCAGCCAGAACTTTCCGCATGTCTCGAAGATGGTCAAACGCGGTTACAACGTCGTTGGCGTGGACCGTGCCTTTGCCGCCCTGGTACGCGATCTGGAATCACGGGGGCTGCTCGACGAGACTCTTGTCGTGTTTCTGACCGAGTTTGGCCGGACTCCGAAGATCAACAAGAACGGCGGTCGTGACCACTGGGGGGCCTGCGGCAGCGTCTTTTTTGCCGGTGCCGGCGTCGAGGCAGGGCAGGTGGTGGGCCGCAGCGACAAGCAGGCGGGATATCCCACAACCCGGCCATATGGTCCTGCCGACATTGCGGCGACCATCTACAAGTCACTGGGGATCGAAATCGAGTCCCGGATCCGGGATCGCGAGAATCGTCCCGTGCCCGTTCTCGATCACGGTCACCCCATCGACGCTGTGCTGGCGTAGATCAAGCCGTCGGTTGGCTGACGAAGTGGCGTCGTGGTGTTCCTGGCAGTTGTGGTCTAGCGGAATCGGACCGAGAGGCCGCCACCTGCGAAGAAGTCGTCGGCGGCCCTGTTCAGTCCGTAACCGGCTCGGATGTCGAACTGGACGTTGTGGCTCAGCAGAATCGTGAACCCACCATTGATGTAGTGCTCGACCTCGGCGGTGTCAGCTCCATTGGGCAGCAATGTGTACCACTCGGTGTACATGCCGACATCCTCGGACAAGTCGAGGGTGACCGTGGCCGACTGGGCGAGCTCAACGTAGGCTTTCTCAGTAGCGTCGAGAACGCGGTGGGCCCGGGTGCTTCCTGCCACCGATACGTCGTCGTTGACTTCCCAGGTGTAGACCAGGATGAAACCGGGGAGAGTCTGGCCGGTGGTGAACTCGTTGCTGCCCGTCGGAACGGTGGATTGCAAGATCAGCGCCATCTCGGGCAGCCCTTCCTGGAATGGCGCCAATCCGATCTTGGCCCCCAGTGACAAGTCCTCGGTTCCACTCACAGCACGCCAGGCACTACCGTCATGGCTTCTCTGGCTGACAGGAGCAACCGCCAGTCGCAATTCCAGCCAGTCGGCAGCCATGCCCCATCGAACCAGCGGTTCCCCGGCCGAGTGATGCCGGAGACGGTTGCCGGTTTCGTCATCCATGGCAAACGTGTAACCGAATTCCACCTGAGCCACGCGACGCCCGACTGTCCGGGAGGACTGGGTGAAACGGGGACGGTCGGTGACCAGCGGGGCATTTCTGTCGGGGCCACCGCCGTCACCCTGGCCGTATCGCCAGCAGAACAGCGTTCCCGGTCCGTTGTCGTCGTCTGGGAAACCGAACCGTGTCCCGCGAATCGCATCGGCCAACAGGCTGGCGGGTTCGACGGTCGTGCCGTGGTCGTCGATCCACACCAGTTCTCCGGCAGATGCCGTCGGGGCCATTATCAGCAACGCGATCGCCACCTTCCATGCGGCCTTCATGACTGTCATCACTCCGTGACTGGGTCCTGTTGCCCCCCAGGATCACTGCATGGTGGAGGCCCGAGAGCCGTCCTGGTGACTGGGCAGGTGTGTGACCGGGCTGGAGCCAGCGCGCAGCCCGTCCCACCGTTTTAATTCGTACAATCGTCACAACCGACTTGACCCGAATCGGACGACATTCCGGTGCGGGAGCCACTTCGTCTTGGGCAGATCACGCAGTGCCGTCGGGAACCTCGCTGGGTTCCGAGATCGTCTTCAGGTAAACCGCGAGGTCCATTTCCAGCTGTAGTATGGCTTGCCAGGTGGCTGGATTGACGACCATCGGTTCACCGGGAATCTGCCTGTCGTCAGCGGGTGTCGCATTCGGATCGGCTGCAGCCGTCTTGGATTCGCCGGCGTCCGAGGCCATCGCATCGGCCTCACGTTGTGAGGCCGCGGCATTCAGGACAGATCCGATGCGATCGTGGACGTAGGAGATGAGGTCGGAGAGTTGAGCCTGCTGGAGCGGTGAGAGTTGGGAGGGTATTTCTGGAGGCCCTCCGGGGAAGAGTTCCAGCAGGTCAAAGTCGTCGTCGCCAGCGGGGACGAGATTGACGGTGGCATCGACGGTGATCCCGACAGCCGGTGTCGTTTCCATCCTCCCCCGTACGGGGTCGGGGCCGAGATGCTCTTCGATTTCCTCGCGGCTCCCAAACACGAGCAGGCAGCGACCGATGGTGACCTGGTCACCGGGACTGAGCACTCTCAACTGCACCGGTCTCCCGTTGACCCGCGTCCCGTTGGTGCTGTCGAGGTCTGTGAGAAGAACCCGGTGGCCGTCTTCCTGGATCTTCGCGTGGAATCGGCTCACCCGTTCATCGTTGAGCTGGATCGTGTTGTCGTCTTCACGTCCGATCGTAACGGGGGTTTCCACGGCTTCGAAGACGCGTCCCCGTTCGAGCCCTTCGAGCACCTGGATCGTGATCAGAGCCATCAAGTTGCCTCTTGCTGGGCCCGCCGTGAGAGGAGCGGTCTGGTCACCCTCCGTCCTCCCAATCCAGAATCGCTCAGAGGGGGCTCATTCTTTGAGCGACCCCATGCCCTCTGTCGTCGACGGCGCAGCACGTATTCCGGTAGGAGACACCGTACCAGTCGTTCTCCGGATCCGTCAAGAACCGTTGAGAGGTGTGGGGCGTGGGGGAATCGACCGATTCAGTCGACGACCACGGTAGCGGGATCGGCCAGGTTGCTGGGGTCGGTGCGTCCGGACGCGACACTGACGACGGGCTCTGGGACAGGCTGAGCACCGGGCATTCCGCCGAAGAACTCAACGAGTCTCATATCATAGGCGTCGTTGTCGACCGCGCGGCTGCGGTTGTGCTTGGCGCGGGGGACGATCCAAGGCGACTCGACGTCTCCACCGATCATCTCGTGCAGAGTCCTGGTGACCTTGGGAGTCACGTAGTTGTCGCTGCCGCCGGAGACGAGCAGGACATCCCGGGATCCCAGCCTGGGCAACCAGCGTTCGACCTGGGTGAAGGCCACGCCGCGTCGTTTCTGGCTCCACCAGCGGACCAGGGCGAGCGTGACAAGCGAATGCCACCAGGGGATGAGTCGGTAGACCCAGGCGGGCACGACAAGCAGGGCCCAGCGAGGCGTGTGGAACTGCATCAAGGTCTTGGTGCCGTAACCGCCATCACTGCAAACGGCCTCGACCGCAGCATTCTGAGCGGTGGCGACCAGAGCGGCCCCGCCCCCTCGGCTGACGCCGTAGAGTCCGATCGGCAGCCCGGACAATTCCGGGCGTGCGGCGGTGTAGTCAATCGCCGCCTGGACATCGGTCATTTCGTGGTCGCTGATCCAGTGCAGCGGGACATAACCGTCCTGGACGTCGCT
>MDTE01042463.1_pt1 | contig 18573 bp, 19 predicted proteins | sample 811231 | NCBI WGS metagenome assembly MDTE01 (sample SAMN05326651, study PRJNA326480) | marine metagenome | isolation source: seawater | place: Indian Ocean: Red Sea | collected 2010 | reverse complement strand
TATTTGTTGAAATACCTAGTGTTTGGATGATCTATTAAGACCATAAAGTAGTGGTGCCCCCGGGGAGAATCGAACTCCCACTCCCTTACAGGAACTGGATTTTGAATCCAGCGCGTCTACCAGTTCCGCCACAGGGGCACTTTCACCATGAACAATTTAGCGCTCTAATCGATGAATAGACAAACGGATCATAGCGACAGGCACCATATGGTCAACATGCTCTTGTTCCATAACTTTCAGACTGTTAGTGATTAAAAGTCACAAACACCATCGAGGGGATAATTTTGTTGCAACGTACCTACAATTGGGTGATGTCATTTTCCGCCAAGCGCAATGCTATATGGGTACTCGTTGCTGTTTCTTTTGTCGAAAGCTCTATTTTTCCAATTCCGCCAGATGTATTGCTGATCCCCATGGTTCTCGCAGCGCGCAGTCGGTGGCTTGGACTTGCCATGGCTTGCACGGCGGCTTCGGTACTCGGTGGCCTCATCGGTTATGCAATAGGGTTTTTTCTTTATGACGGCATCGGGAGACCGCTACTAGAATTCTATGGATACGATGCAAAGTTTTTGGATTTCCAAAAACAATATAACGAGTTTGGTGCATGGATCGTTTTTATTGCTGGTGTTACCCCCTTCCCATACAAAGTAATTACTATTGCCAGTGGCGTAACACAGCTCGACATTACAACCTTCTCTGTAGCCTCCATCTTCGCGCGGGGAATCCGTTTTTTCATTGTCGCCGGTCTACTGTTTTGGCTGGGTCCGCCGATAAAAGAATTTATTGAAAAACGGTTGGGAATTGTTTTTACAGTTTTTATCATTTTTTTGGTTGGAGGATTCGTACTCCTCAAATATCTTTTTTAAAGAATGGTTTTGCTTGACCCAAGAGGGTTAACACAACATATCTAGGGTATGATCAGCCGTCCTATCTCCAATTTTTTCAACCAAAGAAAAGCCATATATTTAACGGTTTTGATATCTGCTAGCCTTTTAATTTCCGTCTTCGCGTTTCAGTATATTGGCCGATTAGCCGCGTGCAGCCTATGCCTGACACAACGATGGCCGCATGGGATCGCCCTAGCTCTAGGCCTCCTAGCCATGATGCCTATCATTGGAACACCAGCAAGACACTTTCTACTAATTATGATTTCCATTGCTTTTGCCACCACAGCGGGGATTGGCGCCTACCATGCCGGTGTGGAGTATGGATGGTTTTTAGGGCCAACTAGTTGCTCTGGTAATATCGACGGCAATACCATCGCTGAGCTCAAACGACAGCTTTTAGCTCAACCTGTTGTGCGTTGTGACGAGGTGGCATGGTCACTTTTAGGGATTTCACTTGCCGGTTATAATTTTTTAATATCCAGTGCCCTTGCCGTATTTTGTTCGATATCTGTATTCGTCGGCGCCAAAGGTTTCAGGGGCTAAATATGACACCTGGAAAAAAACATACTAAAATTAAGATAACCGGTGAAGGACGAATGCCTGGTGACCCAACACGCAAAGAAATGATCGATTCTATGATCCGGGTTGATCATGCGGGGGAACATGGTGCAGTCAGAATTTATGAGGGTCAGCTTGCCATCTTGGCAGGGACAGATTCTGAAGGGCCAATCCGCGAAATGGCTGAGCAAGAACAGCACCACCTCAAAACATTTGATAAAATAATTGCCGAACGCCATGTCAGACCGACTGTCCTCTCACCATTGTGGAATGTCGCTGGTTTTATGCTTGGTGCAGGTAGCGCCTTACTTGGGCCAAAGGCGGCTATGGCGTGTACTCAAGCCGTCGAAGAGGTAATTGACGAACATTACGCCGATCAAGCAAAAAAGCTGGGCGAAGACGAAGCAGAACTGCGAGAGACGATCGAAGAATTCCGGGCTGACGAGTTAGCCCATCGCAACAAAGCTATTGAAGAGGGTGCGCAGGACGCCCCAGGTTACGAGCTATTAACAGGTACAATCAAAGCTAGTTCACGGATCGCTATTTGGCTCTCTACTAGAATTTAGCGCCGCCGCTTTTTTTTCACTCGATAAACACGATGACAGCCCCCGCACGATTTACCCAGAGCCCTGTATGAACCTTTAACCTGGCCAACATTACCCGCGCGCCCTGACTCCGCAAGAATGGTAGCGGCGCGCACCATCTTATTCATCGCAAAGGTGAAGCCACCCCAATCTGTCCATATTTTTTGTGATGCCTGGCTAGGGTCTTTCCCTGTACCCTCAGGAAAAAGCTTCTTAAATTTATAGCCATAAACTATAATACGTTCCGAGGCCGCTGCAATTTGTGAGCCATCAAATGGCCTTTTTCCGCGTATCATCGCCCCAATCTTTTTTATTTCCGCGCCTATCGACTTCATATTATCCATACGCATTTTAATCACACCAGTTGCTTCCTGATGGGCGACAATTAATTTATTTGATGGAGAATAAACGTTTTTCTCACCTATTGATTGTGCGTGTATAGCCCCGGTACCTATCGATAAGGTTAACAGTTTTACAAAAAGCAGTCCTAAATAACGCTTAATTATATTCATAGAGAAATCCATAAAACCCAATTATGTCATAAATTTGCCGCTGCAGGGCCCATAGGCCATACTAGAGAAAACAAAATATTTTAGTATAGATTAGAAGTTTACCAGTCCGCCGCTTAATCGCCTCGCCGAAAGTTGATAACAAATTATCCGGTTCGTTCTTCCAAAGTCAAAAAAGAACCAAACAGATTTTCGTCAACATCTAAAAATTTGATCTCGTCAATATCAGATCCCGGACTCCCTTCAAAATCCAACCTGATTGTTTTATTAGGAAACTTCCTCGCGAAGTTTTGCAAAAAAATAAAACGCTCATCAAATATTGTTAAATAGTCGCTGGTGGAGAATGAACAGTGATTTCCGGCAATACGCCCTCATACCGCTCTATTTCAACCAACGTAGTTTGTGAAATTGGTGCCTGCGCCAATTGCGACGTCCCTTTATCAAGGGTCAGCATATTTGGATTACCATGACGGTCCAGCGTATCAGAAACACCCGGCTCTAACGGATCATACCATGCCCCCGTAGATAACTGCACAACCCCTTCTCGAAGACTGTCAGAGATCACAAGCCCCGCCAAGCATGCTCCGCGGCCATTATAAATACGAACAATGTCGCCCGCGACAAGGCCTCGGAAAGCCGAGTCTTTGGGATTCATCATGACCGGTTCGCGACCAAAGATTTTAGACTCTACACTGATTGGGCCAGAATCTAGCTGCCCATGTAGACGAGTTTTGGGCTGATTAGAAATCAAGTGCAGCGGGTGAGACGCTACCTTATCCGAACCCAACCATTCGGCTGGTTCGAGCCATACGGGATGGCCCGGACAATCCTCATAGTCGAAAGCATCAATAGTCTCCGAAAAAATTTCGATTTTACCAGATGGTGTTCTCAGTGGCTTAGCTTTTGGGTCCTTGCGGAACCCTTCCATGAGAACAACCGGTTTAGCTGGCCGTGGAAATTCAAAGTCGCCGTCTTGCCAAAATTTTTCGAAAACTGGCATTTCGATCCCAGATTCTTCATTTTGCTGACGGGCTAGACCATATAGGTACTTAAGCCAGCCCAGTTCATCGCGGCCTTCGGTATATTCCTCTTTGAACCCAAGTTCACTCGAGAGATCGGTAAATATTTCAAAATCATTGCGTGCCTCACCAACTGGCTTCATTGCCTTTTGGATAGCAAACCACATCGCAGGAACTGACGCGACACCAATATCATTACGCTCAAGGGCCGTTGTTGATGGCAAGACAATATCAGCATGCCGAGCAGTGGCGGTCCAAAAAGGCTCATGAACGACCACAGTATCCACACGTCGCCATCCTTCGAGCAGACGATTAATATCTTGATGGTGATGAAATGGATTGCCACCGCACCAGTAAATCGTATGAATATTGGGGTAGGTAAGTATTTTTCCATTAAACTTATATTTGCTGCCTGGTTTGAGGAGCATGTCAGTAATGCGGGCTACCGGGATATACGACTTAACGGGATTATCTCCGACTGGCAGCCGTGGCCCTGCAGCACGAGCACGCGGTGTTCCAATCCCTCCAAGACAACCATATCCGAAACCTACACCCCCCCCTGGCAAACCAATTTGGCCTAGCATCGAAGCTAAAGTGACAGCCATCCAGTAAGCTTGCTCGCCATGATCAGCGCGCTGCAATGACCAGCATGCCGTAATCATTGTCCGACCCGATGACAGTTTTTTAGCTAACATGTGGATTTTCGGGACAGGAATATCGCAAATAGTCGCCGCCCAGTTTGCGTCCTTTACCTGACCATCAGTTTTACCAGTCAAATAAGCAGTAAATTTATCAAACCCCACAGTATATCGATTGAGGAATTCTTTGTCGTAGCTATCCGATTTATAAATTTCAAATGCTAAGCCAAGCATTAAGGCCGTGTCGGTATTAGGACGTATCGAAATCCACTCTGCAGCCGTGAGCCCAGCTGCGTCATCCCTTATAGGACTAACACAAATGATATTTAACCTGGCCCGAGATAACCGCTCTTGCCAAACCTCGTCATCATGTTCTGGCAAGCCACCATAATTTATCTGAGTGTTCTTAAGCGGGACGCCGCCAAAAGACAAAAGTAAGTCGGTATTCTCTTCGATGGACTGCCAACTTGTCAGGGGGCCGTTAACCGCCTGCCCCGAACCAAGAACATAAGGCATTAGTATTTCAGCAGCACCATTGGAATAATTACCAACAGAGTTTGTAAAGCCCCCCGCTAACCCGAGAAAACGTTTCAACGTAGCCTGCGCCTGGTGAAATCTGCCCGCGCTGGCCCAGCCGTAAGAGCCTGCGTATATGGAGGATGGACCAAATTTTTCATATACTCGTTTAAGTTCTCCAGCCACTAGTTTTATGGCTTCTTCCCAAGACACTTGCACAAAATCCTCGCCACCCCGTTCGCCGCCTGTTCCTGTAGGTCCGTTATCAAGCCAGCCCTTCCGCACCATTGGTGCAATAACCCGGCTATCAAGCTGCTGACTCGCCGCAACTGCAGAGTCTATAAGCTTGGTTGGGTTTGGATCCCTTGGATGAGGTTCGGCAACCAGGTTCCCCGCTGGGCCATCCGAAACATAAAAAACACCCCAGTGACCACCCGAAGATTTTTTATTTTTATTTAACACGTGTTCAATCTATCCCTTGCCAGCTCAAACCGTCTGATCTCCAAACTAAGGGTAACGAAACCGATAATCTGTATATACATTTCAAACCCTGTTAGCATAATTTTAATAGCCTGGCAGACAACAGAAAAGGATGACGGTTATGCCTGGATTTAGCTTTGGACATATTGGCCTGCACGTTCCTTCTATTGAAGAGGAGATGGAATTTCTCAAAAAGCTTGGGGGGACTCTGACTGCAACCGATAAAATGGAAAACGGTACGCGTGTCGCTTTTGTCTCTATGGATGGCGAGCGCCATCACTCGCTTGCTCTTTTCGAGGATGGCGAAAAATTGGCTTCGGGTAATTCCCGTTTGAAAGGTACGGGCCTTCACCACATAGCAATGCCTGTAGAAAGTCGGGACGAGGTTGACCAATGGCAACGTGACCTAGAAAAAAAGGGAGTGCGAGTAACTGGTCCATCTATCCAAGGGCCAGAAGGAGGCGGACTCGACAACGGAAGCGGCAGTTATTCTATTTTTTTTCAGGATCCTAACGGGGTTTGCTTTGAAATTTACACGGGTTCCATGAACCTGTCCCAATTCAAAAGGCCAAATACCTCAGCTCAATGACCGAAAAGTTCGTAAATGTCCCGACCAAGGACGGATTAATGAAAACCTATATTGTGCATCCTGATGCGGCAGGGCCTCATCCTGCAGTCGTTCTTTTTATGGATATTTGGGGGGTGCGAGAGGAACTACAGTCTATCGCCAGGCGAATAGCGGCGAAAGGTTATTATGCTGTTCTGCCCAATCTTTATTATAGGCAAGGCGATATTGCTAATGTTTTCCGGAACGAAGAAGTAAGAATGATATCTTTGCACAAACTGGACAAAAAACTTGAGACTATCGTTCATGAGCAACGTAGAAATCTATCTAACAGTATGATCATGTCGGATATTGTCGATCTGATACCTTTCATAGAAAAACAACGTGTAGCAAAGGACGGCCCGATGGGGTCTATTGGCTGGTGTATGGGAGGCTGGATTGGTTTAAAAGCTGCTGTCGAATTTCCTGAAAAGTTTCAGGCTACGGCAACCCTGCATGCAACTAAACCAATATCTGACCAAAAAGATTCCCCGCATCTTCAGTTCAATAAAATGCGTGGCGGACTCTATTCCGGGTGGGCAGAAGGAGATCATTTATCACCGCCATCAATGGTTTTGGAACTCGAAGCCTTGCTAGCTTCTTCACCAGTCGATTATCTAGGCAAAATGCATATGGGCACAGAGCATGGTTATGCCCTGCCCGACCGAGACATTTATGCCGAAAAAGCTGCCGAACAAGATTGGCCTAGCATCTTTGATTTATACCAAAGGTATTTATCAAATTAACGGAAGTTGGGCCTCTTTCAGTAATTTAACTGAGCCCTTTCTCAATAGTCTAAGAATATAGCATTTGGGGACGAATTCCCAATCGCTCGCGAGCAGCGAACTTTTGGGGGCATTAATATGACCAATTAAATTTCAAGATTTAGTCAATTTGCTACTATTTTTCGCGAGGGCGTAAGAGCTAGAAAATATAATGATTGACCCAATCCACGTCCAGAGGTCCCCAATTTCTGAAAACAAAAGAAATGCTGCCGTGGCTGCCATTGGCATGCGCAAGAAATCAAAAGGCATCACCGCACTCGCGTCAGCAAGCGTGAATGACCGAGCATACGCATAGACTGCAATTGTTCCGTTCACACCTATGCCGACCAGAAAAGGCAAATCTGCTAGCGCCGGCGTCACCCAGAAAAAAATGGCAGGAACTAGCGCGATTGGTAGCATCAATAGATTAAAATAGAAAACCGATTGGTTTGCTGTGTCCGTTGTCATCAGTCGTTTTACGCAGATATTTGAAACTGCATAAGAAAAGGCGGAGAATACGACCAATACAGTTGCCAGCTCAACGGCGATAAATCCCGGCCGTACAATTACCAATAGCCCTACAAAGCCGGCTATCACAGCAGCCCAACACGCCCCATTGACTGATTCCTTCAGGATAAGTGCTGCAAGTAGAACAACGAAAAGGGGCTGAGTGAAGCTCAATGCGGTTACATCTGGCAAAGGAATATTGGCAACACCATAAAATAGTAACAGCACACCGACATAGGATAGAAACGCCCGCAAGCAATGTAGCGGGAGGCGCTGCGTCTTCAGCGATGAGAAACCCCGCCTAATGCTTTGTGGCAGTAAAATACAGACCGCGACTAAATTACGAAAAAATAAAATCTCAAACGACGAATAATCCGCAGACAGTTGACGAACCAAAATAGTCATGATTGTCCAACAGAGCCCAGCGAGAATCATCCATGCCGCACCGCGGAGAACATTATTCATGACAGCAAGTAATTCGACTTACACCTGCTTCGTTAACTACCCTTAACGAAACTTTCGGGTAATACATTCGCCCATTTCTCGCGAATACGATCATCCAGTTCTTTGCTATTTCGCGCGACAATGGGAAAGGTCTCACGTCGTCTGAAGGGTATACAAGCATCAACTACCACACGTGCATTCCGTTTGTCCGTCTCGTCATCAAAACACATAGGATCAAGATGTGAACTCCATCCTCCCTCAATGACATCGACATCCTCACGCGGATCACAGCGCGTGCACATGGACCACAGCACGTCATTGACATTCGTCGGATCGATATCCTCGTCCACCACCACAGTCCAACGATTGCAATAGGCTCCAGCCAAACATTGCGATGCGATCATCCCCGCCTGCTTTGCATGCCCACCGTAAAGCTGTTTGATTGCGACCGTTAACCAGAAACGACTGCCACCCGCCTCATGAGCCCAAACTCCCTTAATTTCAGGGATCCCGGCTGCCTCAAGTTGAGACCAGACTGCACCGCAGCGATAATGTCCAAGATAATAGGTGTTGTCGTTGGGTGGCACGGCGGGTACAGCCCCCATCAGAATAGGGTTATTCCTATGCATCAAAGTTTCTACACGGATGGCCGGCTCTGGTCGTTGACCGCCAGCATAGTAGCCAGTCCACTCACCAAGCGGGCCTTCAACAACTTCATCATCTGGGTGGATATAGCCCTCTATAGAGATCTCCGCATTAGCTGGAACCGGCAAACCAGTCTTAGGCATGTTGATAATCTCAATCGCTTCATCAAAAATACCCCCAGCCGCTTCGTATTCACTTTTTCCGTAAGGGATCTCAAGGCCCGCCAACATAAATAATGCCGGGTGCATTCCAAATACCGCTGCCACAGGACAAGGTTCACCCCGCGCGTGGTATTTTTCCATTAACAAACGGCCATGCTTACCAGGCGACATCATGACAGAAGCGACACCAGGTTCATGCACCTGCATTCGGTAGGTTCCATAATTAATCCAATCAGAATCAGGGTCTTTCATTACAACCATGCAGGCTGTTCCAATAAAATGCCCACCATCGTGTTCATGCCAAACTGGTGTCGGGATCGTAGTCAGATCCACATCACTGCCCTCCATGACATTTTCTAGCAAAGCCCCACCATTAACCTGTGTCGGCGGTATTGACGGCGCTTCCGTCATATAGCGGCGCCACCACTGCACGAGTTCCATCTCTGAAACATCTGCGGGAAGTCCTAAAGCAAGATTAATTCTAGGTGTGGACGTCACCAAATTGGAAAGAACCCGATGCCCTTTCGGGAAACCCGGTATGTCATCAAACATTAGGGCAGGGTTTCCCATTCTCCGTTGAACAATGTCTACAATACCACCGATATCCTCCGTGGGTTCCGCGCCCGAGATTTTATGCATTTCACCCGCTGTTTCTATCTCCTCGATCCAATCTCTTAAGTCTTTATTTGCCACTTTCGTGCCCCGATTTATTAATCTATGTGGATGGTTAGCCCGCTCTAAGGGAATTGAACATAGTTGTAATAGGATATAATAAGGCGCCAGTATAGCGTCTTGCGTTCAAAATCAGAAGGTGAGAGCATCCGGCATAATACCAAACAAGGTTTGGTATTATAAAAACAAAAAGGAGGTTGGCGTGAAGGCGCCTAAATTTCATTTCATTCGAGCAAATTCGCGCCAACAAACGCTTGAATTGCTCGAAGAACTTGGCGACGAGGCCCGGATTTTGGCAGGGGGTCAGAGCCTGATGCCGACACTAAATATGCGCCTATCTCAGCCGGGCACACTCATCGACATTAACAAAATTTCTGACCTCTGCGGAATAACGCTTGAAGAAGGTGTTGTCCGAATCGGCGCAATGACCCGTCACGTAGAAATCGCAAACTCACCCGTCGTTGCTGAAAACCTGCCACTGATTGCTGAAGCTATGCAACATGTCGCACATCATGCCGTGCGCAACCGTGGGACAATTGGGGGTAGTATTGCGCTTGCTGATCCCGCTGCCGAGATGCCGGCCTGTGCCCTAGCCCTCGGGGCAACACTCGCTGTCGAAAGTATAAATGGAAGGCGGGAAATTGCGGCCAAAGATTATTTCAAAGGGCTCTACGAAACCGCACGACAACCTAACGAACTTTTGGTTGAAATTTTGATACCCAAAGAGCCGCCCGATGACGTTTCGGTATTCCTAGAACTCGCACAACGTCACGGCGACTTTGCTATGGCGGGCCTTGCATGCGTCGGGCGCGTTTCAAATAAGGTGTTCGAACAACTACGGTTGGTTTATTTTGGAAGCGAAGACAGGCCAACCATAGCTAATCAGGCAATTGATTCTGTCGTTGGAAAAGTTTGGTCGACAGAAACCAGCGAAGCCGCGGCCGACGCTCTAACCAATGATTTAGATCCAATGACCAATTTACAGGGAAGCGCCGCGATGAAACTTCACCTGCAAAAAGTGTTGACTAAGCGCGCACTGGAAACGGCTATAGAACGCGCAGGAGAGTTTAAGTGAAGGAAGAAACGCTCGAAATTTCTCTAACTGTCAACGGCGAGCCCATCACAAAAACGGTTCCTGTTCGCCAGCACCTCGTTGATTTCCTGCGCACTGATCTCGGCCTCACGGGTTCCCACCTTGGTTGCGAACATGGTGTCTGTGGTGCTTGTACTATCCGCGTCGACGGCGCGGTTATCCGTGGCTGTTTGATGCTGGCGGTGCAGGCCGACGGGGCAGACGTTGTAACAGTTGAAGGGCTAACCGAAACTGGAGAAATTGCCGACCTACAAAAGAATTTCGTTGAACGGAACGCCATGCAATGCGGTTATTGTACGCCTGGCATGCTGATCACAGCCGCCGATTTATTGAAAAATCCAATGCCCACCACCCGTGAGAAAATTCGTGCCCATCTATCGGGGAACTTTTGCCGTTGCACTGGCTACCATGCCATTGTCGATGCCGTAGAAACCACCATCAATAAACGGCTGGAAGAGGGCTGATTAATGAATAAACAAGCTCCCTTTACCCTACTAGATAAACCCAATAGCTACGTTGGCCGGACGTTATCTCGCGATGCAGCAAAACGAGCGGTAGCGTGTCGTGGGCGCTATACCGATTACATCATGCCGTCCCGGGCTTTGCATGCCGCTTTCGTCCGAAGCCCATATGGACACGCTAAAATTTTATCAATTGATGTCGAAGCAGCAAAACAGAGCGCCGGTGTCGCCCTTGTTATGACAGGGGCGGAGCTGGCCGAAATGTGCACGGGTCCATGGGTTGGCACGCTGGTCTGTTTTGATGGAATGAAATCGGAACCACAGCATCCGATGGCTATTGACCGGGCCTGTTGGCAAGGTGAACCCGTTGTAATGGTAATCGCTTCGACACGCGCCGAAGCAGAGGATGCCGCTGAACTTGTTACAATTGAATATAAAGAACTTCCGGTCGTTGTAGACAAGGAAACGGCACTCGACCCAGATACGCCAGTCATTCACCCGGACCTCGGCGATAACTTAGCCTTCGAGAAAACAATCGAAACCGGCGATGTGGAAAAGGCGGTCTCAGAGGCGGATATCGTTATCGAGGATACGTTTACCTTTGGCCGTCACACGGCGGTCAGCCTGGAGCCCCGAGCGCTGCTGGCCGAATTTGATCCCGGCACCGAGCGTTTAACCATCCATACCAGTAGCCAGTGCCCACACATGATCCAGGCGGTCTTTGCCCGCACTTTAGGAGTTCCTGAACACAACGTGCGCATCGTAGCTCCTGATGTTGGCGGCTCGTTTGGACTTAAAATTCATACATTCGGTGATGAAGTTGCTGCCACCGCGGCAGCAATAAAGCTTGCTAGGCCGGTAAAATTTGTTGCTGACCGACTAGAAAGTTTTTCCACTGACATTCACGCGCGTGAGAACCGAGTAAAAGGCCGAATAGCTGTCACCAAAAGCGGGATAATTACTTCGATGGATATTGATGTCCGCTCGGGCGCTGGGGCGTATTCCCAATACCCGCGCACCAGCGTCTTTGAAGCCAATCAAATACTCAATATTACTGGCGGCCCCTATGCACACGAGAATTATCGAGCAAAAACTCAGGTAGTTTATCTCAACAAAGTTCCGACATCCCAATATCGTGCAGTCGGGCATCCCATCGGCAATTCCGTTGGCGAATCATTGGTCGACCAAGCAGCCAACGCCTGCGGCATAGATCCGATGGAGTTCCGCCGCCGCAACGTTATGCGAGACGACTCATACCCGCGTGTCAGTGCCGCAGGAATTGAAATGCGGGACTTGTCTCATCAACAATGTCTCGAGACGCTGGTTAAACGCATGGGTTACGATTCTTTGCGAGAGGAGCAAGTTGCTCTCCGCGAGAAGGGCATCCAGCGGGGCATCGGCATAGCCGCCTTTATAAAGGGTACAGCCCCAGGTCCCGCAGGTTACTATGGTGCTGGGGGAGCGCCAATTTCCTCCCAAGATTCCTGTACAATAAAATTGGAGCCATCCGGTGGCGTTATTTGCATGGTTGGTGTTACTGATCAGGGACAGGGTGTCGACACGATAATGGGCCAAATCGCAGCAGCAACGCTGGGGGTCCCGTTGGACTCTGTTCGGGTCATAGAAGGAGACACTGATGCCGTGCCTTATGGCGGCGGCACCTATGCCTCGCGTGCGACCGCGATAGGCGGTGAGGCCACCTACCAAGCAGCCATGACGTTGCGGGCTGAAATTTTAGAAATTGCAGCGGTCTTACTTCAAGCTGAACCTGACACGCTCGATATCATCGAGGGGCACGTCGTTGACAAAGGGGACACCGAATCCCGCATTTCACTCGCCGAGATCGGTCGAATTGGACATTTTCAAGTGGCCGAACTTCCCAACCATATCCAACATACGCTATCGGCAACCCATCGTTTTAGGCTGAAGGATGCCCTCTATATCTTCACCAATGGCATCCAAGGGGCCTACGTCGAAGTCGACACGGACACCGGCTTCATCAAGTTACTTAATCACTGGGTCATCGAAGACTGCGGTCGGGTTATCAACCCACAACTTGCTGATGAGCAGGTTCGGGGAGGCTGTGTCCAGGGGCTAGGCGGGGCGCTTTATGAAGAATGTGTATATGACATGGCGGGACAGCTGCAGAATGCAACACTCGCGGACTACTTAACCCCGATGGCAGGTGAAATGCCTGATATTGAGGTGGCGCACGTCCAAACACATACTGGCGTATCTGAATTGGGCGCAAAAGGCGTAGGAGAGTCTGGTACCGGCGCCGCACCAGCAGTTGTTATGAATGCAGTAAACGACGCTATTAGACCTTTCGGCGGCAAGGTAACGGCTCAACCTATGTCACCAGAAACAATTCTTAAGGCATTAGGTAAAGTTTGATGATTTAGTCTGCAAACCTAGCGCCATACCAGACGCCAAAACGAAAGAACTACAAGAATAATTACAAGCAAGGAAAAAATGCGCGTTAAAATTACCAATTTATACAGAAATTAAACGCAAAATATTTTATAGCATCACTAGGAAAAAACTGACATGGCAGAGGCAATTTGGAATGGGGTCACCCTAGCAGAAGCCGATACCATTGCGCACGTTGAGGGGAATATTTACTTTCCTATTGATGCAGTAAATTGGGATTATCTGCGCCACAGTCGGGACTTTCCAATTACCTTCTGCCATTGGAAGGGTTTTGCCAGTTATTTCGATGTTATTGTCGCCGGTAAAAAGAATATCGGTGCCGCATGGCATTATGAAGAACCATACGAAGAAGCTTCCCTGATTAAGGACCATATCGCCTTTTGGAAAGGTGTTGAAATCAAAAACGCTCCTCAAAAGGGAAGAGGGGTGGTCGAACCCTCACCTAGTCACCGCGGCAACAAATCTGGCTGGGAGGCTCTCTGTTGGCTAATTCGCCATTCTAAGGGATCCACACTGGACGCCAATGAGATTTTTAAAAACACAGAAATAACTGAAGCAGAGTTCGATTTAGCATGGGACATGCCAGATGTTCAGCGTTACGCAAAACGCTACCGCTGGTCGGTCGAAAAAAGAACGCCTTTAATTTTGAAACGATCCGAAGGGCCTCCCGTCGAAATCTTCTAACTTCAGCAGTCAATCGTCTTGTAACTCGGTATCCCAATAAAGAAAGTCGCGCCAGCTCTCATGAAGATAATTAGGGGGAAAGGCACGACCATTTTCCTGTAATTTCCATGTAGATGGCCGATGCGGCGGGTGACGCGGAAACATGCCTGCCTCGTCCACCGATTTGTTGGCTTTGCGCAAATTGCAGTTGGAACAGGCAGTTACAACGTTCTCCCAGTTGGTGCGGCCACCACGTGAGCGTGGCACCACATGATCGAAGGTTAGTTCTTGGGCGGGAAAAGTTTCACCGCAATACTGGCAATCGAAACAATCACGTAAAAACACATTAAAACGGGTAAAAGCCGGCCGCCGCGATAATGGAATATATTCTTTTAGGGAAATGACGCTGGGTAAGCGCATTGAAAACGACGGGGAATTAACTGAGCCATCGTATTCGGCGACGATATTTACCCTATCAAGGAATACGGCCTTTATCGCGTCCTGCCATGACCACAGCGACAATGGAAAGTAACTCAAGGGCCGGAAATCCGCATTGAGAACCAGAGCGGGTGAATTCAGCATCGATGTCAACGTCTCAAAACCCTTATATTTGTAACTTAATTTAAAAAATTTTCGCTAATTTTTTTACAAGTTTACCTTAGTTAAGAAATGTTACAGGGGAATGACAAGGCACACAATGTAGCCCTACGAATCAGGGTTTGACGCACAGATTGATGAGGTTTCTAATTGCGCTGCAGGGGACACGAGGTTGAAAGGAATATCGCATGGGCATCAAAAAAAATTCGATAATTAAATCCAAATTCATTTCGCATGGCACTCTGGGGTCAAAAAACTTAGCGCAGACGCGTAGATTCTACGAAGAATTTTTAGGTATCGAGGTCATGCAAACCAGCAAGATATCGCTCATGGCCCGTCTCGGTGGCGATCATATATACGTTGTCGTGCAAGACAAAAATATGACCGAAATGCCAAGGCTCAACCATAACGGAATAGATGTTGATAGTGACCAAGAGGTTAACGCTTCCCATCAGGCTGTGTTAGACGGGGCAGAGGAGTGGGGCCTTTATAATATTTCCAAGCCCATCGAACAGCATGGCACCTATAGTTTCCATTTTTGGGATCGCGACGGAAATTGTTGGGAAATTTTGTGGAATCCAAAGAATGGCTATAACTGGATCTTTGATATGGGCGATCTAGAGGGCAAAGGCCACTGGGACCCGGAACTCAGAAAGACTCAGCAGTAACTTCCAGACTTTAACCGGCAAGGACGGTGCTCAGAAAGGTGGCCCCATGATTAATACCTTCCTGATCAATGCCATGAGCAAGCCCCGGACGCCTAAGGGTATCGACGTTAACGCCATTTTTCCGAAGTAAGTCAGCCGCACTATCCATGAGCCCAATATTAAGTAGCGGATCTTCCTCCCCATGGATCAACATAACTGGCGGACGCACCATGATTTCATCAGATAATATCTCCGGTGATTCCAGACGCCCTGAGTACCCTAAAATACCTGCCGGGGCGTTTTTCCGACGGAAGCCAACATGCAGGGAAAGCATCGTCCCCTGCGAAAAACCGAGGAGAGCTAACTGACTTTCTTTTAATCCCAAACGCTCCAGCTCATGATCAATAAAGGCGTCAACCGTTGCAGCAGCAATCCGAACTTGCTCTAGTCGATCATAATCATCGCCTTCCCAAACGTCGAACCATTGCAAACCCCCAAAAGGATTCTGTGCGCATGGATGAGGCGCATTCGGTGAGATAAAAACTGTATTAGGCAACAGCTGTGCCAGTGGAGGAGCTAAACCGATCAGATCATCGCCGTTAGCGCCGTAGCCATGTAACAAAACAACCAAGCTTTTTGTAATTCCAGAGGCTGCCTCAACGCTAGGTCCAGAGATTATCGGCAAATTACTCATGATGGTTTTCCTCCTGGTAACGGTCTAATGACACTAAGGTAATAGTGCCAGAGAATGCGCGCCGCAACAGCCCGATAAGGCCTCCACTGCTCGCCAAGATCTTCCAATTCAGTCAAATTGGGACGTGCTTTTAGTTTTTTAACTTTTTCGGCACCGACCGCTAGTGCGAGGTCGCCGGCTGGCCAGACATCAGGACGACCTAACGCTTCCATTAGATAGACGTCGGCAGTCCAGTCGCCAATACCGGTAATTTTCATCAACTCCGTCTTAGCAGCTTTGTCGTCGTATAGACTAAGTTTTGTGAGCAATAGGCTGCCATCATCTACCGCCGCAGCTAACAGGCGAGAGTAACGAGCTTTCTGGCGAGAAAATCCAAGACTTTTAAAGTCATCATCAGTCAAACCTAAAATTGATTGTGGATCTGGATGGGTTCCAATTTTTTTTACCAGCTTTTCATAGGTTGCCCGAGCGGAGGCGAGCGATACCTGTTGTTCAAGAATGAGATAAAATAGGGTCCGGAAGCCCTGTGGGCGCTTCCAAAGCGGTGGCACACCAAACTCTTGCACAACCGCCGCAAGTTCGGGGTCACGGGCACATAGCAACTCTGTTGCTTCTGCTAATTTTTGTTTGTTCAGGGTAATCGTCACCGGTGGAGACCTCGCTGGATTTCAATATATTCCGGGTCCTCGGGTCCTAAAACACCATGTCGAACAAAAAAATCAATTATAACCGCTGCGCAATTAAATTTAAAATCGGTGGTATCAGCGGCGATTTCCATAACCTTCTGAACAGGTAACAACTGGAACCCAGCCAATTCACCATCAATGTTTTTTGGAACAAAATCTCTAGGTAGCTCCATATCAAAAACAAACATCGTGTCCGGCTTCAAGCAATTGTCTTCTTCATGCTTATAAGAGATAACCCCAGCTGGTTTAGCCAGGTATGCAATTTCGCGCGGGACAGACGCCTCCTCCGCTGATTCCTTAATCACATTTTCCAGCAAGCCAAGTCCAACGGGTTGTCCACCCGCAACCATATTATCCAACATTCCGGGATATGTAGGCTTATCGTCTGCGCGCCTGGCAATCCACATCAACAGCTCGCCACCATCTTTAACAAAACCATTAACATGAACACCGTAGCCAGCTACACCGAAACGCGGCACAGCGGCGCGCTCCATTTCAAAAAAGGGCTTTTCATAAAACCCTCTACCTACGGCATAAGCCTCTGAGCGCCAGCCAGAAAACCACCCAGCGTTATTTAAGCTACGCGTAACCTGACCGACGGACGCAGTGCGTGACTGATAGTCACCCAAGTGATCTGCTAACCTGACAGAATCCACCCCAACCGTAAAACAATCATCAAACGGTGATAATGCATGAACAAAGTCGTGGTGGATCCATCCCACACGTGCATCGGAAACAAAAAATGGGAGATAGGAGGTTACGTCGGTTACGTTGTTACACGCCTTGATTCTATCCAGAAGACTCATGGCAACAATCCGTAACGGCCCAGTGAAACTGTCAACAACGGCTCTACTGTTTTTATATCGAAAAAGGTCATTTTGGAGTTAAGATTTTCTAATGACGTTGAGAGGTTGAATTAGTTTTATGGATCAGTTCATAGGAGGTCACAAAAAGCGAAGTACGTTCGCCGCATGCTATGTCAAACTTGCCGAGACTATGCTTAAAGGGCAAATAAAGAAATTTGACCAGAGACGTGCTCAGATACCTGTCTACAGAACAGATGACCATTTTCGAAAATTAACCCCCACTTTCATAGCTAGCACTGTTAGTCGAGATTTCGAAGAAAGGCAAAAATAAATGGCAAATTTTGTTTTAGTGCACGGGGCGTGGCATGGAGGTTGGTGTTGGTCCCGGGTGGCCAAACTTCTAATCCATCGGGGTCATCGTCCATTTACCCCAACTTTAACCGGGCTTGGTGAACGCTCTCATCTTTTAAGTAGAGACGTTGATCTCAACACACACATTCAAGATATCGTCAGTATTTTTGAATTTGAAGAACTGACGGACGTAACGCTCTGTGGCCATTCATATGGCGGTTTTGTAATAACCGGAGCGGCTGACAGAGTTGCTAAGCAAATTTCATCAATTGTATATCTCGATGCTTTTATTCCTAAAAATGGACAGTCCGTGCAAGACCTAGTGCCAGGCCAAGGTAAGGCTCCCCGGGGGGAAGGGGAAAGAGAATATGGTGAAGTTTGGAAGGTCCCGCCCCGCAGTGCTGAAAGTTTTATGGTGCAGGCTTCGGAAGACTGCACCTGGGTAAATCGGCGCTGTGTGCCGCATCCATATGCTACGATGACGCAGCCAATTAATTTGACAGGAAATTGGGAAAATATTCGGGCCAAAACATTTTTGGAGGCAGCTCTTTATTCACCGTCACCCTTTGGGCCGTTTGCGAAGTACGCAAAAAATAGTCCCGACTGGGATTATGAAAAAATCGACGCTGGACACGACATCATGATTGATGAGCCCGAGAAATTGACAGAAACGTTAATCCGGGCTGCGGCGTTATGACCAACCTAGGATTTATGTCCTCAGCAACGTAAACGAGCTACAATACGGATATGCAACAATCGTTTCCTTGGCTTATAATTATTGCTGTTACCCTAACCTTCTTGGTTATGGCATCAGGCGTGATAGGCATGCTGCGCCCAGGTAAAACCAGCGCTCGCCGATCTAATATCCTGATGCGGTATAGAATTCTATTTCAAGCAATTGCAATTGCCTTAATCGCCGTCGCATTTTTAATTGGGCGTGGTTGATTTTTTCCATCAAAAAGTCATCAAATTCGACATATTGATCCCATCCGAATTTGTCCGTATACATAAGGTCGTTAGTGTCTGCAGATCGAACGCAGTGTATTATTTCTTATCAAATATCCGGATTAAACATGAAAATTCTTGTCGCCGTAAAACGGGTCATTGACTACAACGTTAAAGTGCGTGTCAGGGGAGACAATACTGGCGTTGAACTT
>MDTE01010705.1_pt1 | contig 18579 bp, 16 predicted proteins | sample 811231 | NCBI WGS metagenome assembly MDTE01 (sample SAMN05326651, study PRJNA326480) | marine metagenome | isolation source: seawater | place: Indian Ocean: Red Sea | collected 2010 | reverse complement strand
ATATTTTTAGTAAAAAAAATTAAAATTACTAAAAGAGCTGCAAAGATTTGGAACTGAGAATTACTATATTTACCTATCAAGTTAAAATTCAAAAAATTTTCTATTTTGTTGATTAAAAAATCTGGACTAGCTAAAATACCTACGAATATTGGTATTGAGGCTAAACTGGCAAATTCAAAGAAAAAATAAATAGAAATTAAAATAAACATTATTTTCAATTGTAATTTCTTATTTTTATCTAAAAGTGAAAAAATAATTTTATTCATAATCTTGCCTCGCTGTTTAAAACTTTCTTCAAATAATCTAAGCTATGTGCTTGAGGTGATATATTAATTTTAGAATTAAATTCTTTAATACAGTTTTGAGTATTTGCGTCCATCCACCATTCATTTATGTCTAACCAGTTTTTTTCAACATGTTCAACTAAATCATCACTGTTTTCAAAAAGTATTTTAGCTTTAATAAGAAGTTTATAAACATCCACAAATCTTGGATTGATGAGCCCAAAAATATTATCCCAATAACAAACTGTTGGGATATTTAATCCTAAGTTTTCTAAAATTCCTGTGCTGTCATAAGTAAAAAAAATTAATCTAGATTTTTTCAACAAAGAGCTCATTGTTTTATTGCCATCATCTATGTTTATGTTTAATTTTTTTATTTGTTCATGATACTCCGGCTCAGACTCATAACGATCTGTAGCAAAAAGTCTGGCTAAAGTTTCCTTTTTTATTTTTTTGTTAAGTTTGCTTAAAATTTTTATACCTGCTTCATAACTTCTTTTTTCGTACACAGGTAAATCGAATTGTGGTTTTCCAGTAATAGCTAAAGGCGGAAATACTGTAAGAAATTTTCCGTTATTATTAAAAAGTTTGCTTTTACCTATTATTTTAAAATTGCAAGTTGGGATAATATTCTTATTTCCTTTGACGCCCCAAGATAAAAATTTATCTCCAATAGTCATTTCAGGAGCATAATTATTTTGGGCGTGAGTAAAATAATAATTACCATGCTGACCTATAAAATATGGAACTCCTTCTTGAGTCCTTTTAGCTGTATAGAATTTAAATATATCGTCGTAATGAAAAGCTTCTGAAGTAAAAATCATTTTAGGATTTTTAGGAAAATCAGATTTTTCAGATAGTTTAGAAATATCTTCAAAAGATTCTAAAACAAAATTAGGTAGTGACATTGGTAAAATTTTTCTTAAAAACTCTTCAAATTTACTTTTTGTTTTTAGTTTTTTAAGGTTTATTTTTTTTCTTATACTTCTATCAAATGGCCTAAAAGAAATTTCTTTTTCATCACCTAAAAATTGAGGAAGTTGACCTAATTTTATTTCTAGTTTCTTTTCAGAAATAAATGACAAATTTGTTTTATAAATACAAGAATATTTATTTTTTTTAAAATAATTGCTTACTTTTCCAATTAAATTTAAAACTTTAAAAGCTATTCCTCTTTTTGGAGCGTAAATTTTTGATTGATTAAATAAAAAATTTTCACTATTTTTTTTAAATATAATTTTTTTATCAGAATTTAAAAAATCTACAATTTTAGAGTTTAAAGCACAATTCCAGTCTTCATTAACTATTGCATATTCAAGACTTGAACAATTAAATGTATATAGGTCGTATTCTTCGGGAGAAAAAGCAAATATTTCCTCTATTTCATAGTTCTTAAATATTTTTTCTATAATTGAATAATTTTCAAAAATTTTATGGATAAAAGTTCTCATCCATGAACCTAGGATGATGTTCCAACTTCTTAGAGGATAGTCTAAATTATGAAAAGTATTGAGATTTTTTGATAAATCTAAAATTAAAGAATTATAAATTTCTTTACAAAATTCATGACCTTTAATTTTATCCTCAATATTTGGAAAGTATTCATCATATAAAATATTTGAACTATTTAAAGATCTACTGCCACCTAGATAAATAGAAGGATAAGAAAAGTTTTGCTTAGAAAAATTTTTTGAGAGTGTTAGTGTTTTTTTCATTATCAAATATCAAGTAAATTTTTCTTTAAATGTTTCTAAAAAATTAAAAGCAATTAATATTCTCCAACTTAAAATACTATTACTCCTTTTTTTTTTAAAAATAATGTCAATTGCTTTTTGTCAAAAATTTTTAAATCAAAAAAAATATTATCTTTTTTATTTAACTTTTTTAACAAATCATGAACTATAAATTCGTTAATCCATTCTGTTTGAGGGGTTTGTATTGGTCTTTTTTTAAGTTTTAAGAGTTTAGCGTCAAAAATTTCTCTTAAGATAAATTTACCATTATTTTTATTAATTAAGTAGTCGTCTGGAAGGCTGTATGAAAAATTAACAAGTTCTTTGTTTAAATATGGAAATCTGACCTCAATTGAACTTTTCATAGCAAGATGGTCACCTTGCATTAAGCTTCTTCTTAGTTTTGAGCCAGATAAATCATTATACATTGCATTTTTTAAATTTGATTTAAATTTTTTTTCAATTTTTTTACTTAAAATAAATTTTCTAAAATTTTTATTGTAAATTTTTTTGTTAAATATTGCTTGTAATCCTTGAGTTGGGTTTGTATTAAATCTTAATTTTGAATTATAGAAAGAGTTAATATGATGATTATAACCTCCAAAAATTTCATCTGAACCGTTACCATCTATTAATACTCTTACACCTTTATTTTGTAATACCTCATAAGCTTTGTAAGCACTCAAGCAATTTAAACCTCCAACTGGTTCGCTTAAACTTAAGATGCTTTTTTTTAAATATTCGTAAAAATTTTTTTTTTTAAAAATTGATTTAATAAGTTTAAGTTTTGAATTTTTCACAAGGTTTTTTGCAAATTTAAACTCGTCGTGTTTATCATTGCAGGTATAATGTAATGAATATTTTAAATTGTCTTCGATAGATGATTGTTCTAAAATTTTAACCAAAACAGATGAGTCAAGTCCGCCACTTGCTGCCACTGCAATATCTCTATCACTTCTTCTACAAAGATCTATAGATTTTTTAATAAGCCTTTTTGTCTCAACTTTTGCATCATTAAACGATATTTTTAGATTTCTAGAATGATTTATTGAATACCATTTTCTCCTAATAAAATTATTTTTTTTTAATTTGATATAATGACCAGGTAAAAGACTTTTTATGCTCGAGAAAAAAGTTTTACTAGAATCTTGATACATCCCATGGTGTAGATAATTTCCTAAAGAGGAATAATTTAGTTTTCCTTGCAAATTATTTTCTAAAAAAACACTTTTTTCTGAAGAGATAAAGAAATGATTATCATTAATTTTATAAAATAATGGTTTTATTCCAAAAGGGTCTCTTACTAAAAATAATTCTTGGCTAATTAAATTATAAATACAAAAACTATACATGCCTTCAAGCAACTTTAAACAGTCAATACCTTTGAAATAAAACAATTTAATCAAAACTTCAGTATCAGATGTAGTGCTGAAAGTAATTCCATTTTTTTCTAAATACTTTCTTAATTCCAAATAATTGTAAATTTCACCATTAAAGGCGAGAATAAAGTTTTTAAATTTCATTGGCTGGTTTGATCTTTTTTTTACATCCAAAATAGATAGTCTATTAAAGATAATTTTTAAGTCTTTGTTATTAATAAAACCAATATCATCTGGCCCTCTATGGCTAAGCAAATGCATATTCTTTTTTAAATTTATATTCTGGTTAGTAACAATAAATCCACACATATATATTTATTTTAATTTCATTATAAAAATTCAACATTTGAGTAATTATTTTTGCATACAAATCTAGTATCAAAAATATTTTTTGAATTTTTAGTAAGTATTCGCCAATTAATGTAAGAATGATCGGTTAAAACAATAACTAAGTCAAAAGAGGAAATATTTTTTTTCGTCAAATTTATTGACTTAAAAATTTTAATTTTATTATTTTTTTTAATTTTTATATTTTTTACAAAATCATCGTGAAATTCAATTTTTTTTACTTTAGAAAGAAGTTTTTGAAAAATTTTTAATGATGGAGACTCACGATAGTCTGAAACATTTTTTTTATAAGATAAACCAATTACAAGAATTCTACTTTTATTAAAAACTTCATTTTTTTTTTTAAGCAGATTTCCCGCTCTTTTAATTATGTAATTTGGCATCTCTTGGTTTAGCTTATTTGATAGATCAATATATCTAGAAAAAAAATTCTTTGATCTTGCTTTCCAGCTTAAATAATTCGGATCTAAAGGTATGCAGTGCCCTCCGGTTCCCGGACCAGGATAAAAACTCATAAAACCAAATGGTTTGGTGCTTGAGGCTTTAATTGCGTTCCAAATATTTATCTCTAATTTTTTACACATCATTGCCATTTCATTCATTAAACCAATATTTATTTGTCTAAATACATTTTCAATTAATTTAGAAAGTTCAGCCTCTTCAAATTTATGTAGAATATAAGTTTTTTTAAAAATTTTTTTATAAATATCATCTGTGAGCTTTAAGCTTTTTTTACATTCTGAACCTATGACTTTAGGAATATCTTTTATTTTGAATTTTTTATTAGCTGGATCAATTCTCTCTGGAGAGTATGTTACAAAAAAATTTTTTTTAAATTTTAATTTTTTTTCTCTTTCAATCCTATCAACTACCATTTCTTTTGTACAACCTGGGTAGCAAGTACTTTCAAAAATTATGAGATCTCCATTTTTAATAACTGAAATAATAGTGCTGACAGCAGAGTCTATAAAGCTAGTATCAGGCTCCAAAGAGTCATTAAGTGGAGTTGGAACACAAATAATATAAACATTACAATTCTTAATATCGCTTTTAGATGAAGTAAAAATAATTTTTTTAGGAGAAGAAAAATTTTTTTTTAATTTTTTAATTTTTTTTTTATTATTGTCAAAGCCAATTACTTTAAAATTTTTTTTTTTTAATTCTAAAAAAAGAGGAAAACCAACATAACCTAGTCCTATAATACAAATTTTATTTTTCATTATTTAGTTGTTAAGAAGAACACTGATTGAATCAACGTTCTCTCTAAGTATTTTAAGATCTTCAAGATTCATGCTGCAAACATGGGCTTTTTCGGTATTACAATTTATAGATTTGTTCAAAGAAAAATGTTTCTCAACTATTTTTGCGCCTTTTGATACTGAGTATAAACACGCGCCTATTCCAACTGTATGATCACTAAATCCTGAGAAAAAACTTTTTGTAAAGTCAGGCATTTCAATTTCTGTTAGTTGGGTTGGATAGTTAGAAACACAGTATAAGTAAGATACATTTTTATCTTTGAAAGGAACTTCTTTATTTTTATAATCAAACATTCCTAATGAAGCAATTACCGGTTTTTTAAGTGAAATTATTTTTTGGCAAAGTTTTTTTTCTTTAATGGTTATACTTGCAATTTTATAAGTTTTAAAATTTAGTTCCTCACACCAATCGATTCTTTCCTCATCAAAAACAGATGCCATTGGCTCAATACCAATATTCCTAGAATAATCTGAAATCTCTTTTAATTCTGTTTTATCGATTTCAATATATTTCCTTTCATCATTTTTAAATAAATTCTGGCTACTATAAAGCTGTACTTTTACATAGTCTGCTCCACCAATTTTAGATTGAAGTATCATTCTCTTTATTTCATCCATAGATCCATGGTGCTGAGGATGTATTTCAGATATTATTGATACTTTATTTTTTTGAAATCTATCCTTCATTTAGCTAATCCTTTTAGGTCTTTTTTTGAATGAATATCTGTTATATCTGTTACAACAACTCCGACATGAGCGCTTAAATTTTTTTGGAAGTTATAGGGGTATTTCATTACACGGATTGCACCGTTTTGATTAAAATCTTTATTAACTGAAATTACTTCATTATTATTATTTTTAAGTAAGTGCTCTATACATCTGTCTATATCGTTTTTGGTTATTGTTGGAGAGTTCGCTTGAAGACTTACCACTAAAGTTGGCTTTGTTTTATTAGATATAGTTTTAACTGCATGATTCACAGCATCCATTTTAATTGTTTTGTCATCGGATAACTCTAAAGGTCTTTTTATGGTTTTTACTTTAAGTTTCTTAGCGAAAGATAGAACTTTGTCTGAGTCCGAACTAACAAAGATCTCATTAATATATGAGGACTTTTTAGCCTCAAAAATTGTCCAATAAATCATGGGTTTTCCCCAAACTGAATACATGTTTTTATTTTTTAATCTTTTAGAACCTGATCTAGCAGGGATGATGGCAACAATATTCCTGGTAAATAATTTAATTTTTTCTGTAATTTTTTTGTTGTTCTTGAATTTGATATTGTAGATTTTACTATTGAATTTTTTCTTATAATCTTTTGACTTTGTTTTATTCTTTTTATGAAGCTGATATCTGTATAGAGGGAAATTTAAGTAATGAATATCGTATTTTTTTCCAAGTCTTTGCCTTAATTCCTCCTCTTCTCGATGTCTAAAAGATGGATTGTACAGTCCAAGTTTTAATAATTTAGATCTGTCATACATAATTCCACATGAAATAGGATTATCCTTACAGGACATAATTTTTGTTTTATTTTTGTTTTCACCAATTAAATAGTAGTCACATGAAACACCTAATGTTCGAGGATGTTCACTCATATAGCACGATAAAATACTTAAGAACTCAGTATTAACATAATCATCGGAGTCAATTCTAACAACGTATTTTGCTTTAGATTTTTTTATTGCAATATTTGCTGATCGAGCAACTCCTAAATTTTTTTGATTTTTTATAAAAACTAAATTTGGTAAAAATTCTTTATATTCTTGAATAATTTTAACTGAGTCATCATTTGAGTTATCATCTACTACAATTATTTCATAAGAGTTCTCATGTATAGACTGGTTTATACAACTTCTTAAGCACCTATGAATAAATTTACCATAATTATAATTTGTTATAATAATTGAAACCAACATAAATAACTACCTTTATAAAATTAAACCACTAATAATGTTCCTAGAGCTTCCTTTAATACTTAAAATATTTTGAAATACTTCATCGTATCCTAATGCTGTAGCAATAAAAATATTTCTGTCATCATTTTTTAAAATTTCTGGAGATTTGATCTTTTTATTTGCGATAGTATTCCCCACTTTTTTTAAGTCACTATCAATAAGATCAAAATTTTTGATTTTTTTAAAAAAGTTGGTTTTTTTAATTATATCAGTTGCTATAGTTCCCGCACCGTAAACAACAAGATCTTTAATTTTGTCTGCGTCAAGTAAAACTTCCTTAGCATTTTTTTCTTTTAAATATTCTTTAATTTTATTATGTTCGATTTTACTTAAAGAACTAAAACGCATCATTACATGATCATCTAAAAATATCTTTTTAAAACCATTTGTTGATAGTTTATAAAAAAGGTATGTGACTGATTTCAAAATTTCAAATTCGAGCTTATTTTTTTTAAAATTTAAACTAATTTGATAATTGCAGTTATTTAAATTATATTTTTTACAATTTTCAACGAAAGCATCTAGTTCGTTTTCTTCGGTGTTTCCCTCTGTAAAAATATATTTTACTGTCACTTTACTTGGGTCTATATTTGAATACTTTTCCAAATTCTCAAAAACATTAGAAAATCTTTGTCTGCCTCTTATCTTCTGAAACGTTTCAGGAGTGCCGGCATCAATACTTGTGACTATCTTTATGATTCCTTTTCTTAAAAATTTTATTATCGCGTCACTTGATTTAACGGAATTCGTAAATACTCTATGATAAATTTCTGGATTTGCCTTTTTGTCTATTTCTTCTAAAATTTTTTCAAACGATTTATCAAGTGTAGGTTCGCCACCGCCCCAAACTACTTGGTTGCAATTATTTAAAGAGTCATTTTTACTTAAATAAGAAATAAATTCTACAACATCATACTTAGATCTTTTGCCTCCCCAGTATATTTCACTGCAATAAGAACAACGTAAGTTGCAAACGGAATGATGCTCTATAGATAAATAAGAAATATTTGAGTTAAAATCTGGTTTTTTTTCAACTTCTTTTAAGAATACACACCCTTTACATTGCTCATTTTTGTCTAATTGTATTTCATCGAAAACTTTTTTTCTCGCATTTGCGATATCTGATGTTGTGGGAACTTTATTTCCTTCAATATCCAAAAGTTTGGCATCACCTCTCATTTTTCCTTGGTAAAAAAATCTTTTACAACACGCCCTGATTTCATTAGGAGCTACATACAAAGAGTTTTCTAAATCTTTACAAGTTTTATACATAATATTTATATTACTTTTTAAGTTCCGATTTTAACTCGTCATACTCTTTCATTTTTCTTTTCATGAAATTGATTGTGAGTTTTGTTTTTTCACTTATTCCTTTAGGAGTTAAAACGTAAAAGTAATTAATTTTGTTAGGATTTTTTTTAAAATTATTTATTTTGACTAAACCTTTCGTTTTTAAGGCTTTAAGACAGTAGTTGAGCTTCCCTAAACTAAAGCCTAGTTCCTCAGCCAACTCTCTTTGTGTGGAGTTAGGTTTTTTTTGTATTTTTCTTAATACTTCAAAATGATCTTGTTCATCTTTCATAGTTCAATAGTTGAACATATTATCGTTCATTTATTGAACAGTAAAGCAATCTTTAACATTTTTATGAATTTATTAGGTTTTTTAGCTCCTTTTCTACAATTTCACTGGTGTTAAAATTGGAAATGAGCGATTTACTGTTTACGTGTCTTTGGTACTTTTGATCAGAAAGATTTAATAACTTTGAGATATTTTTTTCAAATTCATAGTATGTTTTGTATTTAATAAAAAATCTGCCTTTAATGGGAAAGTTATAAATTTGATTGTCAGTTAAATTGCAAGCTAAAGTTTTGCCTCCTATAGCAATGTTTTCTCTTAATAGTGTTGACATTGTTCCGACAACAGCTCTACTTTGTCTCATTATTCGATAGGTCCCAAATTTTTCTTTTTTTTTCTTAAACTTAGATCTTTTTTTTACATATTTATATTCATTTATAGTTAAAAACTTTTTATATAAATTTTGCTCTTCATCATAACCCTCATTCCCAATGGGTCTTTTAAAAACTAAAATAAATTTTTTATTAAATTTAATTGAAAATCTAATACAGTATTTTGCAAGAAGTGCAAATTTACTTCTTAATTTTTCTGAATTAAGATTTTTGTCCCACGCACCAACATCTGAAAGTAAACATATATCATATTTTTTCTTTAATTTATTTTTTTTAATTTTCTTTTCTGATTTAAGAAAATTCTCTAATCTTAAACAACCTACCTTTATAAATTTTTTAACTTTAATATTATTCTTTTTATAATCTTTTATCTCTGAATTTCCAAAACACATGAAATATGGAATAAAAAAATTCTTATTCAAATTTTTTTTCGTTAGTTTTTTTTCTAAAATAAATTTATTTTCTAAAACTTCATACCTAGCTCCATTTTGTAGGGCGACAAATTTAATTTTTTTATGTAAAATTCTTGCTATTTCAGAAAATTTATAACTATTGTCTATAAATGTAAAAACTACTTTAGGATTTACTATTCTTATTAATGTCTCAATATATGAACTAAATAAATTTCCTCTATAATTTTTAAGCGTTCCAAATATAATTTTTGGCGTAAGATAAATTTTGTTAAAATTACTAAGTCTGTTTTGTATAATAAAATAATTAAACTTTTTTAGGGTGTTTTCTAATTCTTGGAATGAAGTGTCATCAAATACAATTAGTTCTATGTTTTGAGGTAAACTAAAAATATATTTTGATTTAAAAAAAATACTCAATTTTTTTAAAAATCTTTTCATGTAAATAAAAATTATAGTTACTCAAATCCAAAGATTTTGATTTTGGATATTTAAGTAATTTTTTGTTAAAGATCTCATATTTAAACCCTTTTTATTTAAAAAATTAATTGCATTATTAGTTTCTTCCATTACAATTTTGTCTTTTTTTGATTGAGGATTCCCGTCAAAAAAAGCAAAATCTAATTTTTTAAGACCGTTGCTTAATACTGCTAAGCCAGTTAACAAAACTGGGTTAATAGCCACTGAGTTTGACTTAAGCATTCTAAAATTTAATTTTATATTGCCTGGAATAAATTCTTTCTCCGCTATAATTCCATAAAGTTTTAATTTTCTTAAAAGTTTTAAATTAATTTTTTTAAATTCGCTTCCACTCGCAATTAAAATAATGGGATTTTTAACTTTTTTATTCAGGCTTATTAAATTGAATAAAGCTCTACTCCCACTTAAAATTATAAATATATTTTTATCGATTTTATCAAAAAAATATTCGCCATAATTTTTAAAACTTGGTCCTCCCCCTATTAAAATTGGAGTGCTTTTACTTTTTTTAAATCTCGAAAAAGTTTTTAAATTTTCGAATTTAACTTTTTTTTCTTGTGAGGATTTCGCAATTACATTTACAGCTGTCCCAGGATCTAATCGTCTTTTTTGAATCAAGTCCATAATAAGACTTTGGGAAAAACCATTTCGCGCAGCAAAAGCATAAGGAAATGAGCTTCCCCATTTAAGATTGTTTTTCATCTCTTCTAAGTCATCTAGTAAATCTGTTAATTCAAAGCCATCAATTTTTTTTCTAGTTAAATTGTCAATTGCTAAAAGTAATTCAGTCTCTGCATTTCCGGCGCCTCTCCCCATTCCTCTAAAAGTAGTATCGATGACATCACAATTATAATTTTTAGCTATAATTGAATTTGCTAAAGCTAAACCGCAATTATTATGAAAATGACAACCTATTTTAAACTTAGAATTTTTGTGTTTATAAATCTCTTCAAAAAGTTCATAAGTTTCTTTTGGAGTTAAAGCGCCATAGCTATCAACAAAGGCAATGGTATCAACTTTATTTTTAAGTTTTGATAAAATATTTATTATAAAGTTTTTTTTATTATACCATTTGCTTGCATACATAAGATTTACATTAAACGACAGACCTTTAATCTTTTTTTTTACTGGTAAAATTATTTTTAAAAATTTAACAACGTCTTTTGGGTTTATGGCAAATCTAACCCCATCGAGATATTTTTGTTTATTTGCTAAAAGTTTATATAAATCGTTGCTATTAGAAATTTCTTTGAAATTAATCATTGCAAAAACTTTTTGATTATTTCTCAACTTAGATTTTGTTTTGCTTAATAATGTTTTATCTAAATGAAAAAAAGGACCATTTTGATCCCTTTTATTTGATATATACCCTAATTCGACTATCGAAATCGGTAACTTTGATACAGCATTAAGATACTTGTTAAGCACCTCATTAGAAAAATTCCAATCGGTATAGTACCCGCCATCTCTAAAAGTACAATCTAATATTTGCATATTGACATATTGTTCAATATTTGAACAAATACAGAAAGAACAGACTATAGTCAAGAAAAATGATAAATGAGTATAATAAATCAGATCTTTTTAGAACATTTCAAAAGTTAGATATTAAAAAAGGTGACTCAATTTTTTTAAGCACAAGTTTAGGTATGCTTGGAAAACCAAAAACTACAAATAAAAATATTTTACTTACCGTTAGCAACTGGATATTGGAGTCTTTAGAAAAATTAATAGGGGAAAAGGGAAATATCTTTGTACCGACTTATTCTTATAGTTTTACAAAAAAGAAAAAAATTTTTTCAGTAAAAAACACAAAATCAACAATTGGATACTTTCCAAATTTTTTTCTAAAAAAAAAAGGTATAATTAGATCGAAAGATCCTATGGTTTCTATTGCAGGTTACGGTCCTCAAGCTAAATATGTGCTGGAAAAAATTTCAAATACTTCTTTTGGAAAAAACTGTGCTTTTGAGAGACTTCTTAAATTAAAAAGTCTTAAATGTTGTCATATTGGATTGGGTGTAAATTGGATGCCTTTTATTCATTATTTAGAGTGGAAAAACAATGTTCCTTTCAGATTTAAAAAAAACCTATCTGGTAAGATTATTTTAAAAAAAATGAAAAAAAAACAAAAAAAAATAAATTGGGTCTACCATGCAAGATATCTTAGAAAGGAAACTCAGGCTGATGGTTATAAAATTGGTAGGTTGGCTCTAAAAAGGAAATTATATAATTATTGTAAAATAGCTAACTCAGCTATATATGTTATTGATTACAAAAAGTTTTTTGTTTTTGCTAAAAAATTAACAAAAAAAAATAAATGGCTTACAGTTGAAGGGCCCAAATTTTATTAAAATATGAAAAGATTATTAAAATTAGCAGTAATCGGAGGAGGTTTAAATTCAACTATTGGGCAAACTCATATTAAGTCAATCAACTCTACGGGAAAATATAAGATATATTGTGGTTTTTTTAGCAGAAAAAAAATTATTAACGATAAAAGTGCAGTTGAATATAAGATACCAAAAGGAAAAGTTTATAAAAGTTTAACTAAATTAATTGAAAAAGAAAAAAATAATATAGATGCTGCTCTAGTATTAACTCCACCAGACACAAGATATGAAATTTTTAAAAAACTTGCTGAAAATAGAATAGATATTATTTCAGAAAAACCTTTTGAGAGTAGTTTTAATAGAACCAGAAAAATATACAAAATTATAAAAAATAAAAAAATTAATTTTTTATCAACCTATAATTACTTGGGTTATCCCGGTATAATGGAGATGCGTCCTTTGATTAAAAGAAAGATAGGTAAAATTTTAAATTTTGTTTTTGAAATGCCCCAGCAGTCAATAACTTATGATAGTTCAGTGATGAAAAAATGGAGATTAAAAGATAAAAATATTCCTAATCTATATTTAGATTTAGCGAGTCATTTGCTTTCTCTTACTTACTATCTATTTGATGAACACCCAAAACAAATTAATAATTTTGCATCAAACCACAACAAATTTAAAGTAATTGATAATAGTTTTGTTTGGTTAAAATTTAAAAAATTTTCAGGAAATTTTTGGTTTAGTAAAAACTCAACTGGTCAAAGAAACCAGTTATCATTACGAATTTTTGGCAATAAAGGATCTGTCAAATGGGAACATGCAAAACCAGAACAAATAGTTTTTTTTGATAACAAAGGGAAAATTGAAATTATCAATAGACTAAGTAAAAGATCCAAATTTATTAATAATAATAAATTTTATACATATTCTGCTGGGCATCCTAATGGTTTCTTAGATGCATTTGGAAATATTTACACGGCGATAAGCAAGGTCATTATGAAAAAGACTGGTAAAAATACTGTGCCTCTAATACTTAATTTAAAGCAAAATTACAACATCATGTCCATCATGAACACAATGCATAAAGCGTCTAAAAAGGGAGGATGGAATAAAGTAAGAACCATCTAGATGAAAAAAATAACTTTAATTTATGGTGGAGGTGCTATGGGTTCCTTTCTAGCAGCATGTCTACACAAATCTGGCCATAAAATATTTTTTTTATGTAGAGGAAAAAATTATCAAAGAATAAAAAAAAATGGTCTAAAAATAAGTGTTTTTAACAATAAAAAAATTTTATCAAAATTTCATATTTATGAAAACGATAATTTTATTGTTATTAATTCCCTTAAAAAATTAAAAAAATTTTTTTTTAATAATATATTCATAACAACTAAAATTACCTCAAGCCTTGAGAAAATTTTTTTAAATATTGAAAAATTTGTAAATAATAAAACTTTAATAATCACACCTTGTACCTCTATACCTTTTTGGTGGTTTTTATGTCTTGAAGACCGTTACGTAACTTTGTTTAAAAAAAAAATAAAAAGTATCTTTCTTAAAAATATTAATAGAAAAAACTTAGTTGGTATGACTATGTGGTTATCCGGTAAAATTTTAAAGCCAGGGGAAGTGGTTATCAAGCATATTCAAAGAGGCTTTCCAATAAAAGAAGTTTTCATAAAAAATAAACAAAAAGTTAAAAAATTAAGAAATGATATAAATGAAACATGTACATCGCCAAATGTTAAAAATATATTTTCTGAGATTTTTATTAAGTCAATTAATTCACTTGCGTTTAATTTAATCGCTCTAAAATACAATCAAAATAACTTTCAACTCAAAAATAATAAGAAGGCAAAAAAAGAAATTTTAGATATTCTTGAAGAGGGTGATTATATTTTAAAAAAAAATAATATTAAAATCTACCAAACACCAAGATCAAGAATTACTCAAACACTTAGAAGCACTGCACATACAATGAGTATGTTGAATGCATATAAAATGAACAAAAAAATTGAATTAAGGGAACTTTGGAGAAGTTTCGAAAAAACAATTAAAATTTTAAAAATAAAAATGAAAAAAACAAAAAGCCATTATAATTTTGTTAAAAAAAAAGTTTATGAATCTTTTTGAGATTGTAAAAAAAAATTCAATTAAGTTTCCTGAAAAAGATGCTTTAGTAATTGGGGAGTTGAAACTCTCTTATAGAGTTTTTTTAGAAAAAATTATTAAAACGATAAGGGTATTTCAAAAAAATAAAATTAATAGTAAAAGTACAGTTGCTTTAATTGACGATAACACTTTAACTAATATTTTGTCTATTTTTGCTCTAGCATACTTGGGTAGTCGTGTAATTCCTTTAAGCTCTCAGTATTCTTATAATTGGATAGTCGAAAGATTTAAAAATGTTAAAGTTGAAGTTTTAATCTCTAACTCTAAAACTGCTGAGTATTTAAAAAAGAAGATAAATTTTAAAAAGATTATTTCTATAGATAAATCCAAAAATTTTAATTATTTTTATGATTATAGTAATATTAATGACAAGAAACTTAAAACCTCATCAAAAAATTTAGATAATGATTTTTTGGTAGTATTATCATCTGGTTCTACTGGCAATCCTAAGCCAATCGTTTTTAGTCAAAAAACAAAATATTTAAGATCTAAATTTATGCAGAAATTATATAAAATTAAACAAAGTGATAAAGTTACATTAACTTGTCCAATCGAGCATTCGCTTGGAATGAGACTGCTTTTTTTACCCTTTGTATCTGGAGCCACTTGTATTGTTATGCCGAAATTTACACCTGTAAGTTATTTAAAAATAGTAAAAAAGTTTAAAGCCACTTTTTCGATACTTGTGTCTAATCAAATTTACCAGCTACTTGAACAAAAAAATTCATTTAATAATTTCTATCTTAAAACAGGTTTAGTTTCAGCATCTTCAATTTTAACCGACGAGGCGAAGAAGAAGATAATTGACAAAAAAATAAAATTGTATGAGATGTATGGAGCTTCTGAAATTGCCACTGCAACTAGTATTAATATCAATAAAGAAAGGGGGAGAATTAAAAGTGTTGGCAAAAGTTACAATTCAAAAATAAAGATAAGAATTTTATCAGAAAAAAATAAATTTCTTAAAATGGGTGAAATTGGAGAAATTGTTTGTAAAACTCCTTTAAAATTCAAATATTATTTAAACAAAAAGAAAACTACAAAAATCTCATATTTTAAAAATTACTTTAAAACAGGTGATATAGGATATTTAGATAAACAAAGCTATTTATTCTTCCTGGGCAGAAAAAAAAATATTATCCGTAGAAGTGGTTTTTCCGTTTATCCAGAAGATATAGAGAATATTTTTCTTAATGATAGGAATATATCTGAAGTAGCTGTGATAGGTGTGAATAGAGTTAAGAATGAGGAAATTCACTTGTTTTTAAAAAAAGAAAAGAAGTTAAATGATGCATATATTAAAAATATTTGTATTAAAAAACTTTCTACGTTTCAGATACCAAATAAGATTCACTTCTTAGATAAGTTACCAAAAACAAATTTAGGCAAAGTAGATAAAAAAATGCTTTTAAGTTTTACCAATTAACTTTTTTAAAAATTATGTCACTCAGACCCGAAACAGTTTTATATTTTTTTGAAGAAAGCTCTTTAAAATTAAATTTAATTTTAAATTTTTTTTCTATTGAAAAATTAAAACTTATAAGTTCTAAAGAGTCTAAATGCCCATTATCGATGAAATTAAAATTATTTAAATCTTTCAAAAATTTTTTTTCAATTGGTCTTTTTTTTTTTAATAGTTTTATTAAATATTCTGTAATTTTATTTTTTTTCATATATAAGTAAGTAATGTTTTATAATATTTCTATAATAATTCCATTTTTTAATGCATCTAAATTAATTCAAACAAGTTTAAAAAATGCTAAAGATATTACAAAAAAAGCGAATGCGGAAGTTATATATGTTGATAATAACTCAAACGATAGTTCAGCAAAAATACTAAAAAAAAAAATTAAGAGTGAAAAAAATATTAGTTTATTCAGAACTTTAAGATCGGAAGGTAAAGGGCCGGGTGTTGCTAGAAATTTAGGTATTATAAAATCAAAAGGAAAATATATATTATTCTTAGATGTCGATGACAGGTTAGATGTACGAAAAATCAGACTTTTAGAGAATTTTATAAAATTTAAAAACTCAAATCTTATTTATTTAAATAGAAAACTTATTGATAAAAAAGGGTCAAAAGAAAAGTTAAGCCCTTTTTTAAAATATAACAGAAAGAATATTTCAAGTTTTTTTAAAAAAAGTAATAATATGAACGTGATTTTTGTATTATTTAAAAAAAAATTTATCAAAAAAAATACTTTAAAATTTAATAAAGGCATTCATGAAGATATATTTTTTCTTTTTAGGTCTCACTTTTTTAATAAAAAAGAAATATCTTCTTTTGGGCCAAAAATATATTTAAAGACAAATTATAAAGGTTCCATTACGCATTCTAATTTAACTCTCTCACATTTAAATGGAATGTATTATGCTTGGAAAAATATTGATATCTTTTTAAAGAAAAAATTATCAAAAGTAAACTATCGAAAAATTTTCAAGACTATTCAATTTAGATGGAGAGGAGAATTAGCTAACGAATATCAAAAAATAATCAAATCAAAATTAGGTAGGGAAAGAAAAAGAGATTTTTTAAAATTTATTATTAAAAAATACAAAAAAAATATTCAACTAAATTATAAGGAAAAAACGAAAAAAGATAAAATAGTTAGAAATATACTTCAGTAAAATGTATAAGAAGACAATGAGAAATATAAGTGTTTTTTTACCTGCAAAAAAAAGAAGCACTAGAGTACCTAATAAAAATAGTAGAAATTTTGCAAATATTAAATTTGGTTTGTTAAAAATTAAGTTAACACAACTTTCAAAAGTAAAGTTAATTAAAAAAATTGTTCTATCTACAAATGATCAAAAAATCATCTCATTTGTAAGAAGGATGAAATTTAAAAAAGTTTTAATTCATAAAAGAAAAAATAAAAACCTATCTACAGACAAAGGAAGCGTTCAAAATTTAATCGAGCATGTTATTGATATTATGCCTGAGGATCACATTTTGTGGACACATATTACATCTCCTTTTATTGGTAGCAAAGATTACAAAAAAATTATAAGTAAATATTTTAGTGTCCTTAAAAAGAAAAAAAATGACTCTTTAATGACAGTAACTAAATTTCAAGAATACTTATGGGATGAAAAAAAACCTTTAAATTATAAAAAAAAGATAGATGACAAATGGCCAAAAACTCAATCTTTAAAAACTCTAAATGTTGTTAATAGTGGAGTTTTTTTATCATCTAAAAAAAACTACAGAAAATTTAGAGATAGAGTGGGAATAAAACCTTATATTTACCCGCTTGATAAAAAAACAGGTTTTGACATTGACCATATGGATGATTTTCGTCTTGCTGAGATAATGTTCAAACAAAAAAAATAATTTTATTCATACTATATGTTTTGAGTTAAAACTTTTTTTAAATATTCTAAGCTATTTCTCTTTGGAGGTACGTTAAGTATTGTATTAAATTCTTTTATTAATTTTTGAGTATTAGAGCTCATCCACCAGCTATTTACATCAAACCAAACTTTTTCCACGTGTTTAACTAAGTCATTAGGATTTTGAAAAAGAATCTTGGCTTTTATTAAAAGCTTATAAGTATCGATGAATTTTGGATTAATAAAGCCAAAGGTATTATCCCAATAACATATGGTTGGAATGTTTAAAGCTAAATTTTCTAAAATACCAGTCGAGTCAAAACTAAAAAAGGTTAATCTTGATTCTTTTATTAAATTCCTAATTGGATGAAGACCATTATCAGTTTTAATATTTAGATTTCCAATATTTTTCTTATATGATTTTTGCATGTTATAACTCCAAATTAACCTTCCTATTGTTTGATCTTTAATATCTTTATTGAGATTAGAAATAATACTAAGAGTTGAGTCGAAATTTTTCTTTTCTCTTGAAACTTGATCGAAAATTGGAATTCCACTTACATGTAATCTATCAAAAACCACAAGGAGTTTTCCTTTATTATTGTGTAGTTTTTTTTTCCCTAAAACTTTAAAGTTAAAACACGGAATTGTTTTGTTATTTTCTTTTAGGCCCCAAGATAAAAATTTATCACAATCTCTGATAGCTGGTGCAAAATTAGTATGAATATGGGTAAAAAAACAATTTCCATGCTGACCTACAAAATAAGGTATGCCCTTTTCTGTCTTGTTAGCCACATAAAACCTAAATATTTCCTCATATGAAAATGCGTCACAAGTAAAAATAAAACTTGGATTTTTTGGAAATTCAGAATTATTAGCCTCTTTTAATAGGTCTTTAAAAGATTCTATAATAAAGATT
>MDTE01008222.1_pt1 | contig 18580 bp, 21 predicted proteins | sample 811231 | NCBI WGS metagenome assembly MDTE01 (sample SAMN05326651, study PRJNA326480) | marine metagenome | isolation source: seawater | place: Indian Ocean: Red Sea | collected 2010 | reverse complement strand
GTCTCCTTATCAGCATCCGCACCTGTATTCCAGAGCTGAGTGTTCAGTTCCGAAACGGGATCAGGTTGGTTCAGAGTAGTAAGAGAGTTTTCGATATACCACTTACCAGTGGGGCCTTGGAAACCGTGTGTCCAAAGACGCACCCAATAAGACTCCTCGCCCTTGGAGGGGGGAAGGAAACGAATTACGGCAGAACCATTTCCAGCCTTATCAACAGAGAGTTTCCACTCTTTGCCGGTATCATTGGATTCTGTAGTAGTGGTTGACATCTTTTCCACTTGCTTCAACAGAGTGTCAAAGTTGCCACGACTCTTACGGAGTTCAGATAGAGAATTTGCAGACATATGTTTGCTCCTTTTGTTTGCAGTTTATTCAGCTTGTTGTTTACTGTATATTTTTGATTTTGCAGTTAATGACTGATGAAACTCATCAGTATCATATACATCCTCATCATATAACAGATGTTTGTACTTGTCAAGTTTAGTTTTATCAGAACCAACTCGACGCATACGCTCCTTCTGGTTAGACCGTCTGGAGTTATTCGACTTACTCACGATGTACCTTCCTATTTATAACACATTTCAGATTGGCTGCGATGGATTGATCGCGGTCTGTAACCTTAACAAATGGACGATACTTTTGAATACACATACAAGTGTCTTCTAATAATATGTCAGTCGTGTTCATATCAACAAAGTCAAACACTTTATCTAGTGTTGTCATTGTTTCTATAGTAATAATATTACCAAAGAACAACCTAAATGTCAAGGGGTGTTTTCCGTTTTTTTCAACAAAGGGATCGTCGATACCCTCTTTTTCCATCTCCAGCATTATACGTTCAACGTCTTGGTAAAAACGATAGGATTTTTGGTGTTTGCGGTTTCTCCACTCCTCGTACCTTCTAGCGGCATCAACATCAAACAATCCACCCCACTTCTCACCAGAGACAAAGTTTGCGACAAGAAAATCTATGATCTGATCACGAGAGTAATCTCTTGCCAATTTTTTGATTGATATCAAATCTTTTCTTTTTTTGAAAGTTTCTTCTTTGACACGAACCTTGAATCGGTATTTTACAACGTCATAGTTTTTTGTTGTAAAGTGCAACTTGATTGCGAGATAAAGACGGTATACCTCAAATGGTTCTATCATATCGGTAACTTAGGTGCGGCCTTAACTTTCAACAAATTTAGGTTTTGTGCTTCAGCCGCAATCTTCTCCTTCAAAGATGGGGTCAATAATTTTTTGACACTTTCAATTTCAACTTCATTACGAACACAGTAATCAGTCAAAACATCAATATAATTTTGTCCCACACTTGCTTTACGTTCTATGTGTTGAGAAAACTCTACAGCACTAGAGAACTGTTGATTGGTGATCAAAAATTGATCAGTTTGGGTCGGGTCTTTTTCAGACTGTTTTGGCATGTTTATCATCTACCTTTTTTAGTTCCTCTTGTATAGTTTCTCTAAGAAATTCTTCTTTCCAATCTTTGATGTACTTTATCACATCGTACTCAGTATCATAGAATGGACTATCACAACGAGTCATTTCTGCCTCGCCTGGCTTGTCAAACTCATGAACAAGCGGGTGATCAAATGCCTTCGCAACATCCAAGATACTAACTGGTTTACCGCCACCCAAGTGAACGTCTCTGGGTTTTCTCTTGTGTTGTAACAGTTGCAATATGCCATCAATCACATCATATATGTGGGTGAAGTCTCTTTCTTTTTTGCCACTCCCGAATACCCTCAAAGGAACTCCGGATTCTACGCACTTTTTGAAAGACCGGATTACCGTACTATATTCACCATAATCAGCTTCTCTTGGCCCATATACATTATAGAAGTATAACATATGATAGTTGACTCTGTAAAGCCTATTATACAAATCTAATATCTCTTCTGATACAGATTTGCTGTATGTGTATGGGTTGGATTTGGGATCACTGAACTTGGTGCTAGAGGAAGCGGCAAAGAAAATGGGAACCCTGAGTTTTCTTGCCCACTCGCAAACAGTAAGTGTACTATCAAGGTTATTTTTGATAGTGTGATATGGACTCTTGTGTGACATCCTGACTCGTGGAGTAGCAGCAAGATGAAATATGGCGTCATACTGTCCGGTTGGAAATATTTCTGCCACATCCTTGTGAATGTATCTTACGTTTTTGTGTGGTATCTTATACTCGCCACTACGCATGTCATCAACAACAGTGACTTTCTGTTCGTGTAACAGTAGGGCCTCGGTCAAGTGACCGCCTATAAAACCACACCCACCAGTTACGATAAAATTATGAGTGGACACTAGTGCATCCTGTAGAATATATGTTTGTCATGAATTACTGCAAGACTCATATGACTAGACCAATCTGGGTTTACATAATCAGCATGATAAAACGTAGAACCATTTGTATTGTCTTCTAACTCACCTAACATCACTCTTCTCGCAATGTCACTGATCTTGTGGTAGGATTTCCAATCATGTATCTTATCAGACTTCCCGTCACAATACCACGAAAACTGGCATTTATTTCTAATAGGATTGTCATTCCACTTTTTCGCCTGATAAACAACACCACATACTGTATTAGGAAACTTGTGATGCCGAACCCTATTCATGGTTACATGAGCAACTGCGATTTGACCCTCAGTGTCTTCTCCACGGGCTTCAAAATAAATGTTTTTGGATAAACAAACAACCTGAGTCTCATCCAAAAAAACTTTCTTCTCAACCATCACCTCTACTTCCTGTAGTGGTGGAATAGGTTCGCTAGTTACTGGAACTAGCATCACAACACTTGCAATTACATAAGTTAAAATCTCTTGGATATCCATTCGATTTCTCCTTTCTATTGTAAGGGGCCCGTTGGATTATAAGGTGGAGCCCATACCCCACTAGCCTCAAGCGGCTAGAGCATAAACGTCATCGTTTGCGTTTACTTTAGTGGCACTTTGCCAGTCAATCAGTCTCCGCTTTCCTATGCAATCGCAGTCGAACCTGTTCACCCCCATAGAAGTTTATTGGTGGAGGTGGCGGGAATCGCACCCGCGTCCTACAATCTTTCAGTCCACTTCAGCAACCGATCATTTATTTATAATACCATACTAGGCAGCAGATGTCAACACTTCTTTCTCGTATAAATCGCGGCATTCCAGCAGATAATCTGTGTAATTATCACGTTTTTCAACAAATAGTTGGGATTCGTCTGCTTGGACACCAATAATGATAACAGATGTGTCAATGGGGATACCAGTGCGTTCCTCAAACATAATTGCATACGCGGCACACTGGGCAAAGTAATTCTTGATATAAGACTTACTCTTGGGTTTGGCAGAGGTTTTGAAGTCGATGATAGATAGTCTACCATCAAACTCAGCGATGCAGTCAGCCTGTCCTGCAAGTCGCAGATGTTCACTGTATAAAAATTGTTCTACGCAGTGAATGTTGTCAATCCGGTCAATCAAAGGTTTCATTTGATTGAACATATCAACCTCAACGAAAGACAACTTATCAAAATCTAAGTCATCATTGTTGACATAATCTTCACAAAGAGAGTGTATTTTTGTGCCGCGAACAGAGGCCTGTCTACTAATCTTGTTAGCAGTTTTAGCACCGACTCGTTTTCGCCAAGCCTTAATAGCGGGTTTTGATTTGTGTCCGAGGACAGTGGTGACAGACGGAAATCTATCACCACTCTCGGTTTTGTAAACCCTCTTACCTTCAAAGTTTTCCCTGACTAATTGAGGGAACTCAAATTTTTCTACATGATTAAACATAATGAACCTATAAGTATTACATCATCATACTATACTTATACGCAGATGTCAAGCGACTTGTGAATCTTCGTATTTCATCCTAGCCAATAGATATTCCTTGACCAAATCACTTCTAACGATGTCATCGGTATCAAATTCAAACATCTTGAAAGAGGGCATATTCTCGGCGATTACCATGAACTTCTTCAACCCCGACATGTCTCCTCGTTTGTAAAGATCGGTTTGCCTGAAGTCTCCGCAGAATATGATTTTACTGTTTACTCCTACTCGTGTCATGATTGAGTTGAGTTCCATATCATTCATGTTCTGACACTCATCCACTATAACAATAGTGTTGTCAAGAGTCAATCCGCGAACAAAAGATGTGATCATGAAATCAAGATACTTCTGTTCTACCAGCCTCTGATATGCCTGTTGTTTAGATGGGAAAAGTTCATCACACATGGTGACGTAGGGGATTCTGTATACCTCCGATTTTTCTGACTGATCGCCTGGTAGGTGACCAATTTCCCTAGATGGTACTGCGGAACGAACCAAAATTACTTTTTTGTAGAATCCTCCTTTTTGTAATACTTCTTCTAACGCCTTATATAATGCAATGAAAGTCTTTCCTGTACCAGCAGCACCATGCAACATCATTGCTTTTGCACCAGCGCCATACTGAGAAAAGAACTGCCCTTGTGTCTCGGTCATTGCGTCTATAGTAATTAAATCTTCAATACGCATCTTCAACGAGGTATTCGGCGAAACTTCTCTGGATTCTTGCTGAATGAGTTGAAGATTAGATTTTCTTTTTGGCATAATTGTTTCCCTGACTCTTTGTTTATTTTAGGCTATAACAATTCTACGGATCATGATCCTCCTGTAATTTATTTGATGCGTAGTCGGTGAAGAACCACGGAAGGATGCCGTGGATGAAGAGGGCAAAAGAACATCTCCATGCCCGTATGAGGTGTGAGAAATAAGTTGTGTTATTTTCTTCTAAATGTTTTATCATCAATAGTATTTATGAAAATTCGGCGTACAGTTTGGACAATGGCAACACTTCTACTGACCTAATTATCCTATTAATACGTTTTTTACAAATGGATGACAACAAGGGGCTTTCCAGACAATCGTACATTTTCTTCATAACATACTCGGGTTCCAAGGTTCTCAGGTCTTTACGAACCCACTTTTTATCATCATCCATATCATCGGATAAATTCAAACATGTAAGGACAACTACAATGTCCTCTTCTGTATACAAATTTATACGATACCCCGTTGGTTCAGATGGTTTCTTCTTTGGAAATTTTACTACATTGTCTTTCATCTATACTCGCAATAAACTAGCTAGATATTGCCCCCACTTTACATGTGATTGTTGATCTGGGTGTCCTCTAGGCATATTACCAACTCTGAGATCATCCATATTTTTATTAGTTATCTTATGTTTATTTATCTCTTTTTCAATAAAAATTAGATTATCTTTGAACTCATATTCCATGTCTAGTAATTTTTCATGTCTTCGGAGATTAACATTCTCAAAATATTCGACATTAATTCTTTCAAGACACTCAACAAAAATTATTGGTATGTCATGGTTCCTTGCTATGTATACCATATCTCTTAGATGATTCATGTATTCGTGAAACAAAACCCACGGATGTCGGTGCAAGAAATACTGCAAAGCAAAATCGGCGTTACCCCACTCCCTATATTGGGGTCTCATCCTTGGCCCACTTGAAGTAGCAGATGCCATAACTCTGGAAAATGATTTACCTCTCACGGATTCATCTACTTTTGGATTGTCAAAATCAACCCAATCTTCCATAGCATGAAATGTCATTTCTCTGAAGTAACCAGTGGTGCCAACAATACACATGTCATTGGGTGCTATTTTACCATTAACAACATCGTTAAAAAATTGGGAAGACATTCTGGCAACTGAATTGCCCCTGTCAGCATTATTATAGATTTCTGTTATTCCCAAACTCTCACACAGGTGTTGCGGCCAAGCAAGTTGTTTTTCTAACTTCCAGTGTTTCAATATAAGTAATTGTCGTTGATGCCAATCCTTGCACTCTCTTATCTTGGGTTCATATTCGACATCAGCAAGTTCTTCTCCAGCAGTAAAAGAACACCCATAAAAATGAATGGCATCAATCGGAGTGACCCCACCGCGATATTTTATTGGGGTAGACATACGTTCACTCCATAATACTTTTCAAACCTTGCGGCATCAGTTTGCGTGTTCACTATTGGTTGTCCTTTTATATTCAAACTAGTGTTCAATAACATGGGACATCCGGTAGACTTGTACCATTGCGTCAACAGATCATATAATCCAGCGTGTTGTGAACGAGTAACGGTCTGCACTCTACTGGTGCCGTCTTTGTGTACTATTGCTGGGTAGTCTTGGGGATATTTACATCTGACAATTTCTTGCATATATGGAGAATCAAATCCATCAGAAACAACGAAATGTTTCGATGCGTCCTCTTGTCTTATAACAGGTGCGAATGGACGAAATTCTTGTCGTTGTTTGATTGCGTTGACTTTGGATTTCATGTATTCGCCACGGGGGTCTGCAAGAAGTGACCTATTTCCTAGAGCACGAGGCCCAAACTCAGCAGGCCCACAAGCCACACCGGCAAGTCCTGTTGATTCAAGTTCTGCGAGTATTCTTTCAACGGGGTAATCTCCTTTTATATCAAATCCCAAATATGGCGAATCAAACTTGACTCTTTGTTTTGTTCCTGCAAGAACAGCTCCAAGTGATGACCCAGCATCGCCGGGATTAGGCATGATCCAGTAATCGTTAAAATATTTAGGCAGTAGTCTATTTGCTAGGCAGTTCAACGCACAACCACCCATGAAAACCAAATTACTTTTTTTAGTAAGTTCTTGAGTCCGTAACAACAATGCCTCAAGATACCCCTCATATATTTTTTGGGTGGCAGCGGCAACATCAAAGTAATCTTCTTCGGTCAGTTCTGGTTTCCACCACTTACATCCACGGTGCAAGTTTGTTCTAAACCATAGGAGATCGCGTTTCATATCAGAATAGAATCTATCGGGGTCACCGTAAGCAGCCATACCCATCAAGATGTATTCATCTTCATTTGCCTTGAGTCCAATCCTATCTGTCATTGCAGAATAAAATAGACCCAGTGATTGCGGATACCCCAGAGAGTATACGAGTTTATCTTCATCCCAGATGGATATGGTAGTAAACTCACCGATTGCATCAACAACAAGTGTGGCGCAGTTATTGAAAGGTCTGGTATAGTATCCTGCAGCCATGTGACTGCGGTGATGATTGCCCCACTTTATTTTACAAGGGGGGTCATAGTAGGTGTCTTTAAAATATTCTCTCGGGCTAGTCCACCAGTTTCCCTGTCCGGCGAAAGCCCTTCTGGTTGCCTTGAGTAAGGGGTTTTCAAACCAAAATATCTGATCGGGCTCACCAAACTGCAACGCATCATTAATAAGTCCAGCGTTTAGTGACTTATCATTCTTTTTGCGAGAATATCTTTCTGCGTGTCCGGCGAAAACAATTTTACCGTCTTTGATGACGGAAAGAGCAGCATCATGATATCCGGCACTAACACCCCAATCAGTCATATATGAACGGGTCGCGTTCTTGGATTTCCTTCAACCTTTTTCTAATCAGTCTCTTGTTCTTCCAATTACGATACTTTTGTTTGAACCAGTTAATCAGTTTCATTTGAGTCCTCTCGTATCTCCATATGATACTGTATTTATTCCTTCGTGTGTTCTCCAAGGATCAAAAACAATACCATCAAAGTCCGGATCAATGTCATCACTCTCATGAACCTTCACCGCTACTTCAGCAAGGTGAATATCATTCATAATCTTACCACCTAACTGCAAGACGCAATGTTGCACTAATAGACTATAACTCCCCTCAACATATTCTACATGAGGTTTATATGAATCAGAAGTGAAAAATACTTTCCTACCAAAACTCATAATTGTCATGGCCATATTGAGGGCTTGTTTGTCTCTTGCTTCCATAATACTGGCAAACAGGTCATATCCAAGATGAAGTTTTTCTGCCATGTATCTCAGTGCGATATTATCTCTGGGGTGACATGCACCACCATCGCCCATACCAGCCTTCATGTAACTGGGGCCCATGATTCGTTGGGTACTGTCTCGCAACGCACCAGCAACAACATCAACATTGATATTACCTTGTTTTTCTGCAACGTCTTGTATCATGTTGACAAGACCAATCTTGGCACTGATAAACGTATTGTAAAACACCTTGATGCACTCACACTCATCCCAAGTGCCGATTACATATCGGGGGTCGTTCTCCATGATTGATTCGTAGAAAGATTTCAACTCGCCGGCCTCGGGAGATTCTTCCCCATCTTCAGTACCGATCATGACCATCTCAGGATTAACCATGTCCCACGCAACTGTACCCATAGCAATCAAATATGGATTGTATACAAAACGAGGTTTGCTGATTAGAGGAATGAATTCCCTGCGAACAGTCCCAGGCAGAACTGTACTAATCAAAACAAGAATTTGATCCTTGTTCATGTGTGTATTGGCTTCAACCAATACCGACCTAACAATGTCATAACTAAAATCTTTGGGGGGTAAGTGGTATGTCGGTTCCCTGCCATCATATGCGGGATCATGCGGAGTAGGCACCGCGACAAATACAATATCCCTGTCCTGCACAGTTTCCTGTATCGTGGGCCGCATCTCAATATGAGTGTCGATCTGATTTACATCATACGCAACAACATCATGTCCCTTTTGTGCAATCACTTCACCACAAGGTTGTCCAAGTTTACCAAATCCAATAAAACCAATTTTCATAATTCTTTCAAATCCTCTATCCATTTTTTGTTTGCCATCATCAAGGTCAAAACAGTGTTTCTATTTTTTTCTAATCTAGGTAGAATAGATTTATAAAGTTTATCAACATCATCCAACGACATTGTACAAAGATTATACAAATCTACCAATAAGTTGTCACATCTTTTTTCATAGTTATCTTCATCTTTACCCACATTTGGAAATAAGTCTTCAAACGTATCAAACCCAAATTCCCTAAGTTTGGAATACAGATTCTTATCACCCACAGCCAAGAAAGGACGCAAACCAATCAGAGGCTTGAATACTTTCTCACTCAGGAAAACATCAGAATGGTGACAACTCTCTGTGATCACAGTAACAAAGTGTGAGTTCCAATACTTAGGATCACCCAGTGATAAAATATCATTTGCTATGTGAGTATCAGATATTTTCTCCCATTCATTAAAATACTTGGACATGTGATAGGGTCTTTCTTCTTTCAATACTATGGAATGATCCCATTCATATCTCTCATCTCTTTGTACAGCAGATATAATACCCTTACTCCACAAGTTTTGGTCGTACCATATATTGTTAAGCAGATATGCCCTGTGATCATTGCACTTATTATTGAGACACATGAAGTGTTCTTTTATGGTTGGATACATGCAGTACGATCCGTCAAAAAAATATCCTGCATGTTGACAAATAAATTCCAACCAAAAACTAAAGTAGTGTCCATCAGATACGTTACCGACATTGACAGTTTCAAATCTATCATTCACATAATCATGTGTTTCTTTGCTAACATCAGTGCATGTAGTGTTTTCCCAATCCATACCGGAATACAAGAAAGCCCTAGGTTTGTCACACTCCCATTGTTTCAGTTTAGACAAAGTTTCTTTGTTACTGAACCAAGTGGTGTTTATGAGGCATGTGTCCTCTGGCAGAACACTCACCAGTTTTGAAGAAATGACCTTCTCAAAGTCGGTTAGAAGTATACTACCAGATTGTATATCGGCTCCGTTTGTGAAGTGGTTCATAGGGATATGTTCTCCAACACTTGTTGAAGTTCTCTCTTTTGAACACCAACAGAATTTAAGAAGTGATTATAATTTCTAGCAAGTTTAGGTAGAACGCTTTGATATCGTTCTCGTTTCTGATCCAAAGTTAGAGCTCGCCACTTTTCAAGTTCTCTTAATATGAGAGTCATTCTCTTTCTAGGATTCACTACAGTGTCATAGGTTTCATCAAACATCTCTGGGAAAGTTTCATATCCCAGACTACGCAGATGTTTCAGTGTGCCAGCAGACCCAGCAACAATAAAAGGTGTTCTATATGCTATGGGTTTGTATATTTTTTCTGTCAACTGCAAGGAGTGGGTCTCACCATAGTCTCCGAAAAGAGTTTCGGTAACAAAAGCAAAAAAAGCACTCTGGTACATTTCAACGCCAATTTTTCTATCATCAAAATCTATTTCTTGTGTTGTGTCACCACATGTGATAATATCATGTCGTTTCCAGAACTTATAGAAAAACTCTTTTTGTTCTTTTGTTTCCATTATATGAGTAACATGGTTATCAACGGTTCTGGAAAATTCTTCGATGCTAGCGTTGTTTATGGCCCTATCTTTCCAAGTGGAGTATCCATTATGTTCATTACGAACTTCATCCCTGCACAAAAAACTAATATAAGAGTTCTGATTGTTATATCCCAACCTGTGCAATTCGGATACCACAACTGGTCGATGACTTCTAGGCCTTGCGTTCAAACAAATCAAATCTTTGTTTTTCATTTCTGGTTGGGGGATTTCATTCATTACTTCATCCAAAACCATATCCCTTCTCGTTCCCCGCCAAGTTACTTGATGTCCTCTCCAAGCGTCATGACCATAGTAGCGTTGTGCCTCTGACAAATTTTCCGATGGGATATCTGATGCTAGTATGTAACAATCTCTATCATAAAGAGATTCCCAATCTCCATAAGATGTAAACTCCGAGAATCCTTCTATCTCTGTTATAGGATCATATCTCCAAGTTGTCCTTCCCATGAATTGTTGGTAATAAAGGTAGTGAAAGAAGTTGTATCCAAAAACCTTTTTGAATTTGAAAGACAAGTCCGGTCTAGCATTGAACCATCTCTTGAAGTTATCTTCAATGTTCAGATCGTTAAAAACAAAGAAGTGATTGCCGTAAGCGATATCATGTTTTTCTAAACCTTCTACCAAACGTTCCATCCACCCCTTGTCCTCACGGCTTCGCATCGCATCCAATCCAAATCCTTCGTGTGGAAACCACCAAACAACAGCAAGTTTGTATCCACGAATAAGATCAAAAATAACTGGGTCAATGTAATCAAAAACACATGACAAGTCTTCATGTACTTGTGTCATCTCTACATAATATAGATTATTTTTGTTTGCGTAGGATTCATCCCACTCGCGAATATCTTTTAGTTTGACTTCTATACCAAGTCTGTTATACAAGTCCGGCATGTCTGACATGCCAAGGCAAACTTTGTTTTTTCGGTGTAGGGTATTTTTGGGTAGACTGGCCCAGTTGCGTTCTACTTCAATGCCACGAGGAAGTTTATCATACCATAGAATTGGCATGTTCTCGGAGTTAGATTTGTGTGACCCCTCAAGACCAGCAGCTCTGATTTCGTACTTTAGGTTCTGTATCTCAGATAGAACCTGTTGTAACAAGGTTTGGATGTTCCCAAGGTCTTGTTCTGATTCCGCCATCTATTAATATCTCATAAAATTCAGCAAATGTTTTGCTGTAGTCTTCTTCTCTCACCTTATCAAGTTTTTCCGTCACCAGATAAAACCCAAGGTCTAACCTATCAATCGTCGCTTCCTGCATCATAAAGTTCACAATGGCATCAGCGTCCGGTATATTTATAATTTTCTCACGAACCTTTTCCTTGCAATAATCGGGCATATTTCTGATACAGTATTGTCGAGGGAAATGCAAAAGATTGAAATAGATATTTGTTCCTGCAAACTGGTTGATAAATTCTTCAAGGTAGTAGACGTTGAAAATACTTACCGTATGACACACTTGTATACTGAGGAATTCATGTGATTTGAAATGATTGAAGTTTTCCCAGACCTCATCCCACACCGCACCGCTACGAATGTATTCAAATTTCTTGAATATGCCATCAATGCTGAACATCACTTCACAAGATTTGAACTCTTTCCACAAGTCAAAAATTTCTTTCGGTGGTCGTATGGTTCCATTTGTGTTATAATGGATAGAAATATTTTTCGCATGTCCAGACTCAACAGCATGTTTCAATAGGTCAAAATGTTGTTCGATCATGAATGGTTCACCACCAGTGAAATCCATATGTTCCACGGTGTGCATGATCTTGTCAAGTTCCTCCCAGATAGCAGGATTCTTTTTGACCCACAAAGCATCTTTGTTATCAAGAATTCGGCCGTAGATTAATTTTTCATCCGACTTCCAACTAGAAGAATTTACACTGCCGCATGAACGACACTTGAGATTACAAAGAGTCCCAAACTTCAAGTCAAGATAAATTGGCGGAAATAGTTTTTCTTGTTTAGTCTTGTATAGGTGCGACGAAAACTTTTCATTGTCCTGCAATCTCTTAGACTTATATCCAGCATCTTCATTCTCCCAACACATAGAACACCCCTCCGGTTGTTCACCATTGAGAAATTGTTGACGCAAAGAATTATATTTTTCTCCGTGCCATATATCCATCAGGCTCTCTTCTTTAAGATTGCCCATTGGTTCCCCGCGATACAAACAACAAGGTTTTGCAGTACCCTCTGTTGTAAACTCAGTGTGTATCCAAGGTAATAAACAAATCTTATCCACGCAAATCCTCTAATTCTGGAAAGGTTCTAAAAAAGTTTTCTTCTCTTATAATATCAAGTGTGTTCATCTTAGACAGAAACACTGGTATCAAGTCCTGTTTGTTTTCGGAGTTCATAAAATCTTTCAATGATTGAAAGTCATTCGCAACAGCATGACAATCACTGGACTTCAACAACTCAACATGATTACTATACTTATCCGACAACTCTAATTTCATACTGTCAGTAAGAATAGGCAAACTTAGATGTGGTGGTTCCATAACGGGGTTGACATGAAACTTATCCAATCCGTCAATCAAATTCAGTTCCACCAGTTTGTGATGGAAGTCAACACAGTGATAAGAGTTCTGTACACTCACTGTGCAATTTACATAAAAGTCAACATGCGGGCACATCTCCTGCATCCGTCTTCGATTATCAACAAACTGATCCCACTTGAATCCACTTCTAATAAGTTCGCCCTGTTCAAACATGCCATCAATACTGGCACCAACACTTACGTTTTTGAATTTAGGCCAATACTCCAGAACGTGCAAGTCTTTGTATCGCATCTCACTAAAATTGGTATTGTATCTTATCTCAACGTCATGCCTTCCCATCTCATCAAGTTTCTTCAAGATGCGATAGTGTTCTTCCATGATCAAAGGTTCGCCACCGGCAAAATAGATAATTTCTACGTCATCAAAGTATGGTTGTATCTGTTCCCACAAATCAAAATGCACTTCGGTAGGGATATCTTTAGGCAAAAACTTTTCGCCAGTTTCCATCTCTGCAATCTTCTTCGTGTCACCATACCAACCAGTGCTCAACTGAGGGCCGCAACTCCTACACTTAAAATTGCAGATGTTGGAAAAACGAAAATCCCAATACACCAAACGAGTTTCATCTACCGACCCATCTGCATTTGTAACATCAATCAAATCTCTGTGACCATTGAAGTCTCTATTGGCACTCATGCGGAACGAGTGTGCGCCACAGTCCTCCTGTACATAACACCTAGAACAACTCTCTGGTCTTTTGTTGTCAATCATCTCAAGACGCATTTTCTTGATCAGATCACTGTTGTAGATTTCTTCTACGGATTGTTCGTTTAAGTCACCGGCGATATATTCCATCGGTGTCATACAGCAGGGGTATGTCGATCCATTTGGCCATGTGTGCAAATGAACCCAAGGTATTATACAGAGATTATCGTTTTTAATTTTTGTTCTGGTTGGATCACTAAACTTCTTACTCATAATCCTTCACCAGTTCATACAACTCCGGAAAGGTTTCCTCAAAAGATTGTTTTCTAAGTTCATCCATGGCTCGAGTTTTTTCAAAGAACGTTTTCATGTCACCACTTACTGCTCCACCCCACCGACTCTCACCATCAACATTGAAATAGTTCTTGATATCGTTGTATCCCTGATATCCTTCCAATCTCTTGACGATTATTTCCTGCACTTCTTTTGGCAACACCCTACAATCAAAGTGTTCCGGATCATTTACAAAGTTATGACCAATGTGCAATGAGTCATCTTCCATTGGGTGTCCAATCAAAGGAACTTTGTCTTTGAAGAAGTCATAAAACTCTGGTATATAATAAACGTTGTATGTTGATACAGTCTGCAATATATTATAGTTTATATTCTTGTACCTAGCAGACATACTCATCATCCAATTAACAAACTCCAAAACCTTTTCCCACTTGGTGTATGTTCGGATGTATTCATTTCTCTCACCAACATCATCAATTGACAACATAAACTGAATGTGCTTGAAGTTCTTCCAGATGTCTTCGTAATCCTTGTTTATAACTGTGCAATTAGTGGAGTAAACTATTTCCACATTCTTGGACAGTCCACGTTCAACCAAAGTAGAAAGAAAGTCCATGTGTTTATCAACGATGAATGGTTCACCACCATTGATGTACAACACTTTAAGTTTGTCGCAACGAGTTATAAGTTTGTCCCAAAACTCCTGACTCAAGGGCCAGTTAAAGTTCTGTTGGGTCATCATCTCGGGGAGTGCGGGTCTCTCTGGATATATTACATCCCACTCTTTGTTCCACCGAGAACTTGAATATGGGTTGCATGTGCGGCACTGAACATTGCAGTGATTGCCTAGACGGAGTTCGACAAACTCATACTCTACTTCTTTGAGTGTTCCATCTTCATTGGTAATAGACTTCGCGTGTTCAACGTCCATAGGAACACGGCGACTTTCGTAATATCGTTTACTCTTAACACCTACGCTCTCTAAGTCCCAACACTTGCGGCACTCAGCAGGTTTTTCGCCATTCAACATCTGTTTCCTGACGCGACTGAAACTATCGGAATTTGTTATCTTAGAAAAGTCATCCACGTTCTGCAATGTGATCAACTGCCTACCGTGACCGTAATCGTTGTAGGCCTGAGACATGCCATCGGTCTGTTCGGATTCACAACAGAGAGTGCAGACACCGTGTGGGTGAGTGGCTAAGTGATTCCAAGGGAGAGGACAAAATGTATCACTCATAAATTATCCCACCATTCAATTGCATCACCACGCAATGTATCCCTAAACATAATTTTGCTGTTCCTTTTTTCATCCAAGAATTCTTGAAATTCTTTTCCACGTTTTAGTCCATCACGAAATGTATCTGGCCACTCTTCATCAAAGGACTGTCTATTTATTAGGTTCCTCAAGGACTCCGCATATACCTTGTTTTTCCATGTGCGATTTTTGTCAAAGTAAGAAATCAAATCTTCGCACCACGGTTTAGATACTTCTTTTGGCAAACACATGGGACTCATTACAACAGAGGGGTCAAATGCAAATGTGAATTTGAAGTATGATTTTACATCAAGTTCTCTTGCAACATCAAAGAGGTCTTTGAGATGAAATAGGCCTGGCGTTGTAAGTGTAACATCAAACACCATCGCATCATCGCCAAACTGATCTATGAGAAACATACCAGATTTGAAGTTCTCAATCCATTCATCCCAAACTAAACCGTCTCGTATATATTCTCCCACTTCATACGCACCATCAATACTGGCACATATGTTTACATTCTTAAAGTGTGGCAACATCTCCCACAGATTATAATCCTTGTATTTTACTCGACTCAAGTTTGTATTGTATCGAACCGTGACATTCTTCGCATGTCCGTTATCAACCAACTGTTGCATGATAGTCCAATGTCGTTCAAACATCAGAGGTTCACCACCGACCCAGTAAATCTCTTCGATAGTTTTATTATCAACAGCTCGTTGCAATTCCTCTTCTAATACCTCAACTTGAAAATCACTAATAGACTTCCTTGTATTTGGTTCCAGCCAAGGTTCTTGTACTACATCAATCAAGTCTAGTTTCTTTTTTTCTGCTTCCCAACTGCTGGACAATTGTTCGCCACACATACGACACTTAAAATTACAAAGATTGGATATCCTGTAATCATAAGAAACTGGCATAGGGTCATAGTGTCCGTCCTCTCTTGTATTTGCAACAATGTCATCCACCTTATGTGGGAACAATGTCTCAGTAAAATATTTTCTATATGTGTGCAAGTTCAATATCTGATCGTTGCATACATCACACTGCGACAGTTTTTCTCCGTTCAACATTCTCTTACGAATGTCTTTCATGTAATCACTGTTCCAGTGTTCTTCTAAAGTAACAGGTTCAAACTTTCCCTGCGCGGTTCCACTATCAATATACTGTTTTTGAAATGAGGCCTCTTCTCTGCTAGCACAGCAAAGTCTACGTTCACCCTGTGGTGAAACGTATGTATGAGTCCACGGAGCCGCGCAAAAATACTTCATGATTGTTGACGAATCTTCGTTGCACTGATTGATTCTGTCTCTTCACCCAAATGTTCTTGTTCAATCTTGTAACCAACATCTCGACCATATGTAATGTGGGTAATATTGGGCACCGCCATAATCTCATAGTCTAACGTGTGTTCATATCCCTCTTTAGCGAGTTCCCTGATGATCATAACTTTTCTTTCTTCTATCGAATACGGATTTTTTTCATCCTGTTCTGTTGTTCGCAACATTATAACTACTTGACCAGTTTTTGAAAAGGCCCGTTCAAATAATTCTGTATGCCCTCTATGACACGGTTGAAACCTTCCAAGGAGCTGCGTAGTTGGTTTAAATCTATCCATTCTCTCACCTCAATACACTCACCGACAATCGGTTCAAAAAGTTTATTTGTATCTTCGTATCTACCTTCGTCTATAGTGTTCATGAAAATTGTAACATCGGGATTTACTATAGACCTAAATTCTGCGAGCGGACAAACAAAGTCTAGTATTCCCCATTCCGATGCCATACGAAATGCTTGACGTTCTCTGCCTCTGTAAGAAAAATCCCAATCAATGTATCGTTCTCTGTATACATCTGCGTTGTGATGTGGCAACAAAAAATGATACGATAGTTCTCGTGCAAGGGTAGACTTACCAGAGCCTGGCAGTCCACATATTAATATCTTCATTAGTTCTCCAGATAAAACCCACTGACTTGCAAAGTATACTTGTCGGTCAATCCAGCATTACAACTTAGATGTCTGGGTTGATTGTCCCACAAGTATCCTTCACCAGCTTTCCAATGGGTGCAACTAATCCATTCTCCGCGATCTTCGTATTGAAGAAAGTGTCCAACTTGCCAGTCTTCTAAAAATATATTTGCTCTGACTTTAATACGATCATCGTCTGGATATAGATTTTTGAATTTAAAAAAAGTATCTCGGTGTAAGGTAACAACATTCCCAGGCGGCTGAAGAATTGCACTGATAGTCTTTACATCCATATGTAAAAGTTTTCCAATCTCCTTGTAATCAATATCATCTTCTGTCCACCAGATTTGTTGAATCCTCGTGTTGTCTTCATGATAGGTTTTAGGAAACCCGTTACCAACCGTCTCATGAATATCGGTCTGTTCTCTTTTTTGGTAAGAGATACAACTACCAAAATGTTGAGAAAAATCTCCGTTCAAAAAGGTATTCAAATCATAATCAAAATGTATTTTTTCTAATATCATTTTAATACTCTGCTAATGGTTCGTCTATATTTTTGCTGTCCGGATTTAAAACCCAGCCTTCTTCTTCAGCAACCTTTTTAAGATCGGGGTCATTTTCATATTGTTTGGTACTATCGCCGTCTACCAACTTAACAGGAACAGTTTCAGTATCAGGAATACTATCAACCCAATCTGTCAATATCTCTGGAAAAACGTCCAGAGTCTTACCTCGGCGTTCATCATACTGTTTGAAGAAAGTCTTGAAGTCTCTCCACAAAGTCATCTTATCACTAGTGCGTCTGTGGGGTGCATCAACCGTCTCAAGGTAGTCAATCAGTCTTTCAATACTTGCTTTCTCAAAATCATGCCACAGTGGTTGTTCTTTGACTTCATTATACCAATCTTGCAATTGTTCCCGCAAGTAATCTTTGATGTGATCTGGCAATGCAAGCGGCGATTGAAAACTTGGGAAACGCAAAAGATTGACACTCACAACAGGAGATTTGGTTCCGGTGTGTTCTTTCATCTTGTAAACGTCATCAAGAAATTTTGTGATACTAAACAAACACAGACTATTGATAGTCATCATGATGTTGAGACCAGCCAGATTCGCCCTGTTCATCAATTTGTACATATTAGTCCACCAAGTATAGTAGTCTAATCCGTCTCTGATATATGCAGCCTGTAAGTCTGTTGCCTCGCACGAGGTATACACATGAAAATTCTTTACACCCTGACTTTTTTCGATGAGTCTTTCGATCAAACTATCTTTCGCCATCAAGTTTGAGTTAATTGCAAATCTCATATCACTGTCATTTTCATTGAACCAATCAAACAGTTTCCATACCTGATCTGACATAAGAGGTTCGCCACCAGTGATACGCAACTCTTCTAAACTGTCAGAGAGTCCGTCTTCCCACCAATCCCAAAATGCTTTAATGTATGGGTTCTCTTCATCCCTGCCATATGGTTCTGCCCATGCACCGTCCTGTTGAAATGCGGCCGCACCATCAGATACCATATTCTGATAAGCACCGTTTTTAGTAATGTCCTTAGCCCAAGTCGTAGAGAAGGATGCGTTGCAATAAGAACAAGCCAACTGACAAGTACGGTCAAATGCAATCTCAAAAGTTTTCAGATCG
>MDTE01040161.1_pt1 | contig 18582 bp, 15 predicted proteins | sample 811231 | NCBI WGS metagenome assembly MDTE01 (sample SAMN05326651, study PRJNA326480) | marine metagenome | isolation source: seawater | place: Indian Ocean: Red Sea | collected 2010 | reverse complement strand
TGGACTGAATTCGGAAAAAATAAATGAAAAGATCAAAAAAAATAACAATTGGTATAATAATATTTTTTTTAATCATAGCTCTAGTTGTGATTGGTAGATACGGAATTGGACTTTATTTTAAAAAAAAATTTTCTAAAAGACCACCTCCTGGAGTTGTCGTAGAAATAATTTCAAATAAAAGTTTTAGTCAATCCTTGGAAAGTTACTGCACTTCACTAAGCAGTAAAACTTCTTCATATAAAATTAAAAAAAATGAATTATTAGAACCGATTAAATTTAATACTAAAGTTAAAAAGGGCGATGTTATAGCAAAACTTTCAACAAAAAACATTACAGCTCCATTTGCCGGCATTGTAGGTAAAAGAGGTATCAGTGGAAGCAGTTTAGGATCGGAAAACACAATTATTCTAACTTTAGATGATTCAAGAAAAGTGCTTTGTGATTTAAAAATACCAGAGGTCTATGCCGCAGTCTTAAAAAAAGATCTTAAACTTGAAGCAACTTTCTCTGCTTATAAAGATAAAATCTATAAAGGTAATATAGAATCAGTTGCATCGCGTGTAGATGCCCAAACAAGATCGATATTAGCTCGAGCAAAAATAGAAAATGAAAACTCAGAAATAATTCCTGGTTCATTGCTCGAAATAAAAATATTTTATAATGAAAAAAATGCTTTAAGTATTCCAGACACGAGCATTATGTATGAAGGAAGCAAAAAATTCATATACAAAATAATAGAAAATAATATCCTTAAAAAGACTGAAGTTGAAATTGGAGTTCGCAATGAAGGAAATCTTGAAGTTCTGAGTGGTCTAAATGAAGGAGATAAAATAATTGCAGAAGGATTAACTAAAGTTAGACCAGGGATGAAAGTAAAACCGATTATCAAATCACAATAAAAATTATCAATGTTTATCACTGACTTATCAATTCGTAGACCAGTAGTATCAGCAGTTTTTTCTTTGATACTTGTGGTCTTTGGATTATTTGTATTTTGGAAATTGCCTGTTAGAGAACTTCCTTCTGGTTTGCAACCGCCTGTGGTTCAGGTCCAAGTAGATTATAAAGGTGCGTCAGCAGAAATTATTTCAAGTGAAATTGTTGAAATAATAGAAGATGTAATTGGAGGTGCCGAAGGGATAAAAAATATTGATTCAACATCTGAAAATGGAAGAGCAACAATAAAAATTGAATTTGATACATCCATTGATCTTGACGCCGCAACAAATGACATAAGAGACAGAGTGAGTAGAGTTTCGGACAATCTTCCTGAAGACGCTGATGCTCCTGAAATACTTAAACAAAGTGCAGGTTTTACAACTTCGATGTGGCTTTCTGTTTCGTCTACTACCTGGACAGATTTAGAAATTGGAGATTATACTCGAAGATATTTGGTAGATAATTTTTCAAATGTAAAGGGTGTAGGAAGAATTTTGGTTGGAGGCCTTCGAGAGTTAAGTATTAGAATATATATTTCTCCTACTAAATTAGCTGCAAACAATCTAACTGTGCAGGAAGTAGAACAAGCACTAAAAAATGAAAATATTAGTCTTCCAGCTGGAAGTTTGGAAGCTAACAATATTGATTTAACAATAAATCTTGATAAAGCATATAAAGATTTATCCTCGATAAAACAACTGCCCATAAAAAAAATTAGAAATAGTGTCATTCGTTTAGAAAATATAGCTGAAGTTAAATACGGACCTGTGTCGGAAAAAACTCTTTTTAAAGCACAAAGCAAAGATGGTAAGCCTAATGAAAAAGTTGTTGGAATAGGAATTTATGCAAAAAGTGGTGCTTCTACTGTGGAATTATCAAAAAAAGTAAGGGATCGAATTGAAATTGTTAAAAAAACTTTACCAGATGGTCTAAAATTAGGTGTTTCTTTTGACAGAGCAACTTATATTAACGCAGCTATAAATGAGGTGTACAAGACCTTGGTTATAGCTTTTGCTTTAGTTGTAATAATTATTTACTTTTTTTTGGGAAATATAAAAGCCGTTATAGTTCCTGCTGTTGCATTACCCGTAAGTCTTATTTCAGCTGCTCTGGGTTTATGGTTTTTTGATTTATCTATAAACATTTTTGTGCTTTTAGCAGCAATTTTAGCAATAGGAATTGTGGTTGATGATTCTATTATAATGACTGATGCAATTTATAATAGGGTTGAAAATGGCGAAACTCCTTTGGTGGCATCTGTTAATGGTTCTAAAAGTGTAACTTTTGCAATTATTTCAACTACTTTAGTTCTTGTAGCAGTTTTCTTGCCTTTAATTTTTATAGAAGGAATATCTGGAACGCTTTTTAGAGAAACTGCAATTTCTTTAACTTTCGCAATTGTCGTATCTTCTTTTGTTGCTCTAACTCTTTCCCCGATGCTCGGAAGTAAATTTCTAAATAAAAATACAAAAAAATCAAAAATGGTTTTAAAATTTGAACAATATTATAAATCTTTTTTAGAATTTTACTCTGAGTCATTAAATTTTTGGATAAATAAACAGAAAATTATAATCGGTTTTATGTTTTTCATAGTAATTGTATCTGTGTTACTTTTTAATTTCTCTAAAAAAGAATTACTTCCTCATGAAGATAGAGGAGTTTATCTTGTCATTGGTAAAACTGATGAAGGTTCATCATTTCAATACACGGCTGACAAAGCTGAAGAAATTGAAAGAAGATTAATTCCATTAATTAAAAAGGATGGAGAAGCTTATAAGAGGGTAATAATGCGTGTTCCAGGATTCGGACGAGCAAGTAAATCTTACAACAGCTTTATTATTATAGCTTTGCTTGATGATTGGAAAGATAGAAAAGAAAGTTCAACAAAAATTATGCGAAAAGCAATAGGTAAAATTGTGACTGTTCCTCAAGCGCTCGCTTTTCCTATATCTCCACAAAGCATAAGGGTTAGTAGTTATAACAAACCAGTTCAAATGGTCTTGTTGGGAAATAGTTATGACCAGCTTGAAAGATGGCAAAAATCAATAATGATGCAGTTAAGAAAAAATAAAAATTTAGCTGCAATTGAATCTGATTATTCAAAAAATAAACCAGAAATAAAATTAATTATTAATAGAAAAAAAGCTCAAGATTTAGGAGTTTCCATTAAGTCAATTGGTTCAACGGTTAATACACTTTTTTCAGGAAAAACTGTCACAAAATTTAACCGACAAGGGAAAGAATATCCTATCATTCTTCAAGCTAATATAGAAAATAGAAAAAGAAGTGAAAGTTTGAGTAAAATTTTTGTCCGGTCAGATACAACAGGAAAATTAATATCGCTTGCAAATCTAGTTGAATTTAAAGAGGTGGGTGCTGCAAAAATTTTAGCTCGTTATGATAGACAACGCGCTGTAACTATCAGTGCTAGACTTATTGGAGATTACACTCTCTCTGAAGCTTTAAATTATCTTGAAAAAACTGTAAATAAAAATGTTCCTGATGCCAGAATAGAATGGAAGGGAAAATCAGAAGAACTTAAAGAAACTAGCAATGAATTATTTATTATATTTGCTTTAGCTCTGATAACTGCTTTTTTAGTTATGGCTGCTAATTTTAACAGTTTTATACATCCGGCTGTAATTATGCTTACTGTTCCTTTAAGTGTTTTTGGAGGAATTATTTTTATATTATTATTTAATTCTAGTATAAATATTTTTTCACAGATCGCGCTAGTCATACTGATTGGTATTTCTACAAAAAATTCAATTTTAATTGTTGATTGGGCAAATCAACTACGCAGAACGGGAAAAAATATTGAAGGGGCAGCCTTGGAAGCTTGTAGAAGAAGATTTCGAGCTATAGTTATGACTTCACTCTCTACTATGATTGCAATGGTCCCTTTATTAGTTGGGAACATAGGTCCGGGAGCTGGGGAAGGTAGCCGTTTGGCTGTTGGTTCAACAATATTTGGGGGGATGCTTATATCCACTTTTTTTACTTTATATGTAACTCCCGCTATGTATGTTTTTCTTACAAAAAATACAAAAAGAATTGATGCTATAGATATTCAATTAAGTAAAGAACTTAAAAGATAATATATTTATTATTTAAATTTTTTTGACATTCTGCTAATTGATTTTTGTAAATTTTAGATTGCTCTTGTACTTTCTTTGCAAAGATTATTGCCTTTTTATCTGTCTTATAAGTTTTTTTAGCATAATTGCCCCATCCTAAGTAATAATTCAAATATTGACGATAAGAATCGTTCAGAGGAATTTTATTAATTTTTTTAGTTTTATTCATATACCATCCTATAAACATAACAGAATCTTTAAAACGTGTTCTTAAAGCTAAAGGATTATTGGTTTCAGTTTTATATAGCTCCCATGTTTTTTTAACAGCTTGAGAATATCCAAATGAACTCGAAGGTCTCTTGTAAGGTATTATTTTAAACAATTTATTTCTTTTAGGTTTTGCCCACCTATTAAATCCAGATTCTTTATTTACAAATGCTAAAATTATATGAATTGGAACTCCATAGGTATCTGAACTTTTTTTAGCAGATTTATACCAAAGATATTTTTGACCAAATATTTTACATGCATTTTGCGGATATTTGGGAACTGAAGAACAAGCAGTAATAAAAAATAATAAAATTAATATATTAAATAAACTCAGACTTAGCTTTTTCATTAAATTCGTCCATTTTTTTTCTAATGTCTTCATCTGAAATATTTTTATCTTTCAGGTCTGTTTTAATCTTTCTAAAGACGTCCTCATCACCAGCTTCTTGAAAATCTGCTTTAATTACAGATAGTATATACTCTTTTTCTTTTTCTGAATTATATCCAAGTTTTTCTGAAGCCCATTGACCAAGATATTTATTTCTTCTTGCGGCAATCTTGAACTGAAGCTCCTCGTCTTTTACAAATTTTTTTTCAAAACTTTTTTCTCGTTCATCAAATTTTTTCATGATTTGTTAATGAATAAATAAATCTTTATTATAAAATAAGCAACCATTACTCCTAAAATATTACCTAATAAATCACCTATTTGAAAAGAACGATTTGGTATTATGTAATGTAAAAATTCAAGGATTATTGACAAAAAAAGCAACACATAGAATAGTTTTTTAAAATTTTGAGTTTTTGAATAGAGATAAAAACCAAGTAATGAAACATAAAAATAGTAAATGAAATGATTAATAGTTGTTCCAAAAGGATTTCGAACTAAATTAGGTTGATGATTCCAATCTCCATAAAACAAATAGCCAAGCAAACTACCGGGCCAAAGTGAAATAACCATTAAAAATAATATAGAGATATGAAAAATAGATATTAAAATTCTATTCATTCTATTAATATACAATATTTATAATGAGTCGTATTATTTTTTATACAAATGAGTAACTTGGTCTTAATTCGCCACGGTCAGAGTTTATGGAACAAAGAAAGAAGATTTACTGGCTGGGCAGACGTTGATTTAACTGAGCAAGGTAAATTAGAGGCAAAACATGCTGGTGAACAAATAAAAGCATTAAATATTGAATTTGATGTATTTTTTACTTCAAATCTAAAAAGGGCAATAAATACTTTGAATTTAATTTTAGAAGTTTTAAACAAAAAAAATTCTAAAATTATAAAAACTTCTGCCTTAAATGAGCGCCACTATGGTGGTCTTACCTCGCTTAACAAAGATGAAACTATAAAAAAATATGGAGAACAGCAGGTAAAGATATGGAGAAGAAGTTTTGAAGTTCCCCCTCCGCCGATGGATTCTCAACATCCATACAAAGAAAAAATTAACTCGGATATATCAAGTGAATCACTTAGAGAAACCTTTGAGCGTGTCATTCCATACTATGAAAAACAAATAAAACCTTTAATTTTTTTGAAAAAAAATATTTTAATCTCTTTCCATGGAAATAGTTGCAGGGCCTTGTTAATGAAACTGTTTAATATTTCTAAAAAAAGGATTGTAGATTTTGAAATTCCCACAGGAAACCCTCTTCAAATTGAATTTGGTGATGATATGAAAATAAAAAAATATAAATATCTTGATGATAAAAGAGCTAAAAAAATTCTATTTAATGTTTAAAATTTTTTTTTAAGTTTATTATAAGCGTCTAAAGTACTAACATGGAAAAAAATATTGTGACTTTCCATTCCATAAAGCTCTTTATTTTCAATTAGTTTATTCCAAATTTTATTCATAGAAAAAACTTTGTCCGCCAAACCCTTAAACACTTCAGGATGAATAATTTGTGTTCCGGTATAAATATAGTTTAATTTATTTTTATCATTCCTTTTAATTAAGTCATTTTCTAAACTAAAATCTCCTTTTATCGATTCATCAAAACTTTTTTTCTTGTTCACAACAAGAAGCGAGCATTTTCTTTTTTTATTCTCAAAGAATTTTTTTTCCATTAGTTTTATTTCTTCCAAATAAGATGAACTCCATATAGTATCTGGATTAATTACTAAGAAGGGTTCATTAGAAAAATTTTCTATTGCATTTAAAATTCCTCCTCCGGTATCCAAAATTTTACCTTTTTCTTTAATTACTTTGATATCTGAATTAAAATTTTTTTTTTTTATATATTGAACAATTTTTTCCTCTAAATAATGGACATTAATCACTATTTTTTTAATTCCAAATAATTTAAGAAATTTTATTGTGTTAGATAATAAGGTTTCATTTCCAATTTCCAATAAGGGTTTTGGATGTTCAAGAGTTAAAGGATGAATTCGTGTACCAAAACCAGCGGCAAGTATCATTGCTTTTGTAATCATATTTTAATTATAAATATTAAAAATGAATTGGCCTTTTATCAACAGCCATTGCAGCTTCTTTAACAGCTTCATTATGAGTAGGATGTGCATGACATGTGCGAGCAATATCTTCTGCGCTCGCGCCAAATTCCATTGCTAATGATAATTCTGCAATCATGGTTCCCGCTAGAGAACTAATGATTGAAACACCTAAAACTTTGTCTGTTTTTGCATCTGCTAGTATTTTTACAAAACCTTCAGTATCTGAATTAACTCTTGCTCTCGAATTTGCCAGAAACGGAAATTTTCCTATTTTATAATTAATATTTTCCTTTTTTAATTGATTTTCAGTTTTTCCAACCATTGCTACTTCGGGTGAAGTATAAATGACCGCTGGTATTACATCATAATTCACATGACCAGCCTGCCCAGCAATTATTTCTGCTACTGCTATTCCTTCATCTTCTGCTTTATGTGCAAGCATCGGACCTTTATTTATTACGTCTCCAATTGCATAAATATTTTTAACAGAAGTTTGAAATTTTTCATTAACTTCTATTTTTTTATATTTATCTAATTTTATTCCTACATTATTTATATCTTCATTAATATTAGCTTTTCTTCCTACAGCTACTAAAACTTTATCAACCTCTAGCCTTTCTTTTTTATTGTCATTTTTATTTGTGAGATCAACAATTAGTTTATTTTTTATTTCTCTTACCTCTGTTACTTTACAGTTTAGTTTAAAATTTATCCCTTGTTTTTTTAAAATTTTAAGAAATTCAGTTGAAATATCATTGTCCATACCTGGAATAATATGATCCAGAAATTCAATTACAGTAACATTTGAACCAAGTCTTTTCCAAACACTAGAAAGTTCTAATCCAATATATCCACCTCCTATTACGATTAGTTCTTTTGGGACTTTTTCAAAAGATAATGCTCCCGTGGAAGAAACAACACTTTTTTCATTAATTTCAATTCCTGGTAAAGACGTTGGTATAGATCCGGTTGCTATAACAATATTTTTAGCTTTGTAGTTAACTTTTTTTCCTGATTCATTAACCAAGCTTACCGAGTTGTGTGAAGTTATCAAACCCTTGCCTTTTAAATGAGTAATTTTATTTTTTTTAAATAAAAATTCTACACCTTTGGTAAGTGTTAGAACTGATTTATTTTTATTTGCCATTATTTTTGATAAATTTAATTTAATATTACTGGCTTCAATTCCTAAATTATTAAATTCTTTACTTGCCTTGTGATAAATTTCAGATGAGTTAAGTAAACTTTTTGAAGGTATACAGCCAACATTTAAACATGTTCCCCCTAAAGTTTTTCTAGATTCAACACACGCTGTTTTGAGGCCTAATTGAGCAGATCTTATTGCACATACATAACCTCCAGGACCAGATCCAACAACAATGACGTCAAAATTATTTTCCATTACTAAAGATCTAGAAATAATCTCCTTGGTTCTTCGAGACATTCTTTGACGGTTTTTAAAAAAGAGACAGCTTCTTTGCCGTCAATTATTCTATGATCGTAAGATAGAGCTAAATACATTACAGGTCTTATAACAACATTATTTTCCTTAACTACTGGTCGCTCAACAATATTATGCATTCCTAAAATGCCTGTTTGTGGTGGATTTAAAATTGGTGTAGAAAGCATTGATCCATAAATTCCACCATTGCTAATAGTAAATGTACCACCCTGTAAATCATTAATAGTAATTTTTCCTTTTTGTGCTTTTTCAGATAATAAAAAAATATTTCTTTCTATATCCGCAAAAGACAACTCGTCTGCATTCTTAAGAACTGGCACAACTAATCCACGCTCTGTACCAATTGCAATAGAAATATTATAATAATTTTTATAAATAATATTGTCACCTTCTATTTCGGCATTTACTGCAGGAAAATTTTTTAAAGCAACAACTGAAGCCTTGGTGAAAAAAGACATAAATCCTAATTTTACAGAATATTTTTTTTGAAAATCTTCTTGATAATCTTTCCTCATTTGAATTATATTTTGCATATCTACTTCATTAAAAGTAGTTAACATAGCTGCATTATCTTGGGCTTCTTTTAATCTTTTAGCTATAGTAACCCTTAACCTGGTCATCTTCACTCGTTCCTCTGGTCCATAAGTAGCTTTTCTTTTAGATGGTGCAGGTATATTGCCCATTAAATTAATTATATCTCCTTTGGAAATTCTTCCATCTTTACCGGTTCCTTCTACATTTGATAAATCAATTTTGTTTTCTTCAACGATTTTCCTAACTGAAGGAGATAGTTGTTGTTTAGTTTTGGGAGGTACATATTTTTTATTTTCTTTTAAAGAATCAATTTTATCTTCGGCTAAAGTATCTAAAATTAAAGCTTCATTTGAATTTTCATCTTCTGCTTCTTCTACCAAAGTTAAAGTTTTTGGTTTTTTTAAACTTGCTTTTTCTTTTATTTTTGAAGTTTCTTTAATTATTTTTTTTTTCTGTGCTGTCTTTGGTGGTGTGTATGATGCCTTGATTTTTCTTGTTGATTCTTCTTTTTCAATACGTTCTTCCTCTTTAATTGTTCCTAATAATGCTCCTATCTCTACCGTATCTCCTTCCTTTACTTTGATTGAGGATAGTGTCCCAGTTAAAGGGGAAGGAACTTCGACATTAACTTTGTCAGTTTCTAATTCTACTAAAGGTTCATCTGAATCAACATTTTCTCCAACTTGTTTTAGCCATTTAGATACAGTTGCCTCGGTTACTGATTCTCCTAGGGATGGTACCAAAATTTGATTCGACATATCTAGCTAAGAACCTTTTCTATTATTTCTTTTTGTTGTGCAAGATGTTTTTTTAAATATCCTGTTGCCGGTGATGCCGCAGCCTGTCTGCCTATATATTCTACTTCTTTAGTCTTGGCCTTTATATAATCTAAAGACCAATTAATGTAGTTTCTGGCACTATTCCAAGCTCCCATATTTTGAGGTTCTTCTTGGCACCAGTAAAATTTTGCATTTTTAAATCTTTTTAAATTTTTTGCCAGCGTTTTTACAGGAAATGGATATAATTGTTCTATTCTTACAAAAAATACTTCATCGTTTTTTATTTTTTCTCTAGCTTCTATAAGATCAAAATAAACTTTTCCTGTACATAAAACTACTTTTTTAATTTCTTTATCTTTTTTAAGTTTAATTAAATCATATTCTTTGAGTTCAGCATGATCTAGCAATACTCTGTGAAATGTATTTTTTTTAGTAAAATCTTCTATGTGTGAAACACATCTTTTATTTCTTAATAAAGATTTTGGTGTCATAACTATTAACGGTTTCCTAAAATCCCTATGTATTTGCCTTCTTAAGGCATGGAAATAATTTGCAGGTGTAGTGCAATTCACAACTTGAATATTTTCCTTGGCACATAGTTGCAAAAATCGTTCCAATCTTGCTGATGAATGTTCTGGGCCTTGTCCTTCATAACCATGAGGCAATAACATCACTAATCCACTTGCTCTTGACCATTTTCTTTCACCAGAGGTAATAAACTGATCTATTATAACTTGTGCGCCATTTGCAAAATCGCCAAATTGAGCCTCCCAAACTACGAGTGTTGTTGGTTCAACAAGAGCATAACCATGTTCAAAACCTAATACAGCAAACTCTGAGAGTAAGCTATCAATAACCTCGAATCTCTTTTGTTTTTTAGAAATATTATTTAACGGTGTATAATAACTATTATTTTTTTGATCTCTCAAAACAGAATGTCTCTGGCTAAATGTTCCTCTGCCGGAATCTTGACCAGAAAGCCTCACGGGATAACCTTCTTCTAATAGTGTAGCAAATGCTAATTGTTCGGCTGTTGCCCAGTCAAATCTTGTTCCACTTTCAAACATTTTTTTCTTATTTTCAAAAATTTTTTTAATTGTTGGATGAATATTAAAATCTTCAGGGACAAAAGTAATTTTTTTACCAATTTTCTTAATTATATCTTTAGATACGCCGGTAACACCTCTTTTATCTTTACCAATTTCAGGTTTATATCTTGACCAAACTCCTTCAAACCATTCGATCTTGGGTTTATACTCCTTGGCAGTCTTTAACTGTTCATTTAAAAGATTTTTAAATTCCTTTTTATTATTATTAAATTCTTCATTAGTGATAATGCCTTCTTTTATAAGTTTCTCGGCATAAATATTAAGTGTTGTTGGATGTTGTTTAATTCTTTGATACATTTTTGGCTGCGTAAAAGATGGTTCATCTCCTTCATTGTGACCAAATCTTCTGTAGCAGATCATATCTATAACTACATCTCTATTGAATTTCTGTCTAAATTCTATTGCTATCCTCGCACAATGAACTACCGCTTCTGGATCATCTGCATTTACGTGCAATATTGGCGCCTCAACCATTTTTGCAATGTCAGATGGATAAGGTGAAGATCTTGCAAATCTTGGATTTGTGGTAAAACCTATCTGATTGTTAACAATAATATGTATTGTTCCTCCTGTGCTGTGACCTCTTACTCCAGACATTGCAAAGCATTCAGCAACAACACCTTGACCTGCGAAAGCAGCATCTCCATGAATTAAAATAGGAACAACTTTTTGTCTTTTAACATCTTTATGAAAAAATTGTTTAGCACGAGTTTGACCTAATACAACAGGATCAACAGCTTCAAGATGAGAAGGATTATCTGTAAGACTTATATGAACTAAATTACCATCAAATTCCCTATTGGATGAAGCTCCTAAGTGATATTTTACATCTCCTGGTGACTCAGCTGAAGATGAACTAATCTCACCTGCAAATTCATTAAATATTCTTTTATAAGATTTTTGTAGCAAGTTTGCTAACACATTTAACCTCCCCCTATGCGGCATGCCAATTTTAATTTCTTTAACGCCTAGATGGCCTCCTCTTTTTATTATCTGTTCTAGAGCTGGAATTAATGATTCTCCACCATCTATTCCAAATCTTTTTGTTCCAAAAAATTTAAGTGCTAAAAATCTTTCAAAACCTTCAGCTTGAATTAGCTTATTTAAAATGAATTTCTTACCAACAGCAGTAAAATTTAGTTCGTTTCCTTTTTTTTCCATTCTTTCTCTGAACCATATTTTTTCGATAGGATCTGATATATGCATATATTCGACTCCAATAGTTGAACAGTAAGTTTTTCTAAGGAATGTCAGTAATTGATTGATAGTTGAATGTTCACGATCCATATAATTATGCAAGTAAATTTTTTTATTATAATCTTCTTTTTTAAAACCATGATCTGATGGATGCAATTCATGAAGATATTTTCTTTCCATCATGCTTAATGGATCAAGATTTGCTATTAGGTGTCCCCGAATTCTATAAGCTCTTATTAGTGCAATAGCATTTATTGAATCTACTTTTTCTTTATTTAAATTTTTTTTAGAAACTAGAGCGCTGCTATCAAAAAAATTTTTTTCTTCTGAAGAAATTTTATCTTTTTCAATATTAATTTTTAAATTATTATTTTTTTTAGGAGCCCAACTTGGACCCAATATTTCTTTTTTTATAGCATCTTGATCTTCGCCAAGACCATTAAAAAATTCCATCCAACTTTCGGGAACAGACTTTGGATTACTTAAATATTTTAAATAAAGATCCTTAATAAAAGGTCCATTAATACCCTGTAAAAAAGAAGTTTTTTCAAAAATTATGTTGCCTTTATTTGTTGCCATGAATAGTAAATTTAACTTTATTTTATTATAAATTTGATAAAACTATCTTGCAAGTTTGTCATATAAGGTTTGACCAATTTCCGCAGGTGATTTTGCAACTATAATACCACAAGATTTCATTTTCTCTATCTTGTCGCCTGCATTTCCCTTGCCTCCTGAAATAATAGCTCCTGCATGTCCCATTCTTCTTCCTGGAGGTGCTGTAATACCAGCTATAAACCCGACTACAGGTTTCTTAATTTTTGATGATTTTATAAATTCGGCTGCTTCTTCTTCTGCCGTTCCTCCTATTTCGCCTATAATTAAAATTGACTCTGTCTTATCGTCTTTAAAAAAAAGTTCTAAACAATCAATAAAATTTGTTCCACTTATTGGATCACCTCCAATACCAATAACTGATGATTGTCCTATTCCATTTTCACTTGTTTGAGCTACTGCTTCATAAGTAAGCGTTCCTGATCTAGATATAATTCCACAAGAACCCTTTTTATGAATATTTCCAGGCATGATACCAATTTTACATTCTTCAGGTGTAATAATTCCAGGACAGTTTGGTCCAATTAAGCGAGATTTTGATTTTGAAAGTTTCTCTTTAACTTTGACCATATCAAGGACTGGAATTCCTTCAGTAATACAAACTATCAATTCAATTTCATTTTCTATGGCTTCATTAATTGCTGAAAGTGCAAATTTGGCAGGAACATAAATCATAGTTGCATTTGCTTTTGTTTTTTCGACTGCTTCCTGGACTGTATTAAAAACTGGTCTATCCAAATGAACTTGTCCTCCTTTTTTTGGCGTCACTCCACCAACTAAGTTAGTGCCATAAGCAATAGCTTGTTCAGAATGAAAAGTGCCGTGAGCTCCAGTAAATCCTTGGCAAATTAACTTAGTATTTTTATCAATCAAAATTGACATATTTATTTTGTTACCTCTATAATTTTTTTCGCTGCATCTGCCAAATTGTTTGCAGATATAATTTTTAAATTCGATTTTTTTAATATTTGTTTACCTAATTCTACATTAGTTCCAGCTAATCTAACTACTAAAGGTACTGATAAACTTGTTTCTTTTACAGCATCCACGACTCCTTGGGCTAGTACATCACACCTCATAATTCCTCCAAATATATTAATTAGTATCCCTTTAACATTTTTATCTGAAAGTATAATTTTAAATGCTGCTGAAACTTTTTCCTTAGAAGCTCCTCCTCCAACATCAAGAAAATTTGCTGGTTCAGATCCATACAATTTTATAATGTCCATTGTTGCCATTGCAAGACCAGCTCCATTAACCATACAACCAATTTTTCCATCTAATTTTATATAAGAAAGTCCATATTTACTTGCTTCAGTTTCTGCAGGATCTTCTTCGTTCAAATCTTTCAGCGATAGAATATCTGGATGCCGATATAATGCATTATCATCAAAATTAATTTTTGCATCGAGACATAATAAATCATCATTTTTAGTTAAAATAAGAGGATTAACTTCAATTAAATTTGCATCTTTTTCTATTAAAAATTTATAAATTGATTCGATAAGGTGAAAAGCTTTTTTTTGTGCATTATTGGAAAGATTAAATGGTTTAATTATTTTCTGAATGTCTGTTTTATCAATTGCTTTTGATAAGTTTACTTTTACAGTAATAATTTTATCAGGCTTTTTTTTAGCCACTTCTTCTATATCCACACCACCTTCTGCGCTAGAAATAAATGCAATTTTTGAACTAGCTCTGTCTACCAAGCAAGATAAATAAAATTCTTTAGCAATATCACAAGTTTCCTCTATATATAGTCTCTTAACTTTTTTTCCTTGTGGACCAGTTTGATGAGTTATCAATTTTTTTCCAAATAGATTTTTTGCCTCAATCTTTAGTTCATCAAGACCATTTACAATCTTAATTCCTCCAGCTTTACCTCTTCCACCAGCATGAATTTGGGCTTTTAATGCAATTTTTTTTGTTTTTAATTTTTTGAATTTTTGATCAATTTCTTCTAAAGAAAAAATAACAAAACCATTCAAAACTTGAATTTTGAATTCTTTAAAAAGTTCTTTTGCTTGATGTTCATGAATATTCATATTCAATTATCAATTTCTTCACAATTTTTTAATTCATGACTAGAAAGTATTTGGGTTATTTTGATTTCTTTAAAGCATTTTTCATCAATATAGTCATATATATTAGAATTTTTTACTGGATTTATTGTATAAATAACTTTTATTTCATTCTCTTTAATCGAATTAATTAACAGTTTTTTGTAGCTTAAAAAATATTTACTATTTTTTTGCGGATAATCCGTACCATCAAATATATGCCATCTAGTTGTTGAAAAAAGTTTTTTTTCCAATAAAGCTGAGAAAAATGAGTAATTTGTCATTACCATTTTATTCCTAATGTCATCTTTAAGGTAAGTTTTTATTTCATTAATAAAATTAATCTCTTCAATAGGGTTATCTTTAAATTCAGGAGTCATCCATCTTAACCCTATAAATTTTCTATCTATTTTACTACCGCTAGATGATAGATCAAAATTTGAATAATTTAATTCATGAAATTTTCTACCTTCATTAAAACGAAAATGATATTTGGTTGTAGCAAATAAACAAAATAATATAAGAATTGTAGATATTATTTTTTTATCGGTATTAATGCTTATATGTGAAAATGCGGTAAGAATTGGAATTAAAAAGAATATAAAAGTTTGATTTCTGGTTAACAATTGATGAAATATTAAGGATATAGTTAATGAAATTAAAATTAAAAAATACAAAAAATTATCCTTATTAAAATAATTTTTATTTTGTATTAAATTTTTTATGTTTACATAAACTAATGGCGCAATAGCAAAGTAAATAAATTTAAAATGTCCAACGATGCCATTAAATGTAATATTAAAATTACTAAATCTTTTTTCTCCTATTGTTTGAGGATAAAAAATGTACTGTTCAAGAAAAGAGGTTAAACCTATGCCTAAAATGTTACCGAAAATAAGTAATAGTAAAATAAGTGAAACAGAACTAAGCAAAACGTATTTAATCCATTTTATTTTTTTTTTAACAAAATAATAATAAACTAAAACTATAAATACAGATATGATTACATATGATGATGGTACTTGTTTTGATAAAAAAGCAAAAATAAAAAAAATTGGTAATAAAATCCAATAATAGTTTTTTTCAGTTCTTATTCCTAATATTAGAGCATAAATTCCTAATAAAGAAAAAAAAGCAGAATGATGATCTACAAAAGGAGTTCCGCTTATTGGATACGCAAGGATAGAAAAAAATATAGAATAAATAAAACTATAAATTAAATTAAGCTTAAAATTTCTTAAAACTATAAAAGTAGAGATAGTTATTATTGCATTAACAATAGAGGCGTGAAAAACGTACGCCTGCCAATTGACACCAAATAAATAAAAAAATGATGCCTGAATATAATCGACGAAGGGTCCAGAAATTATCCAGAAATCTTTAAATGGATGTTCATTTAGTAGAATTCTGTATCCAGTATCAAAATGCGAGAAACTATCAACTGGGAAAACTCCTCGATTTCCATAGTACTGATTTATAAACAAAGAAAATAAAAATAAAAAAATTATAAATTGGTTTTCTTTTTTAAAGAGAATATTTGATTTCATTATTAAATATAAAAAATTAATTAGCTAGATCTTTATCAATTTTAACAGCTGCTGCAAAAAGTTCTTTTACTGCTAAGACCGATAAATCAAAATTTTTTTTTTCATTCTCATCTAATTTTAGTTCTATAACTTTTTCTACACCTTCACTGCCAATTATAACTGGTACTCCAGCATATAAATTTTTTACCCCATATTCCCCATTTAAAAAAGCTGCACATGGTAAAATTTTTTTCAAATTTTTTATATAAGATTCTGCCATTTCAATACCTGCGGTGGCAGGAGCATAGAATGCTGATGCCTTTTGCATCAGTTTACCTATTTCAGCTCCTCCTTTCCTAGTTCTATCAATTATTTTCTCTAATGTTTCTTTTTTAATCAATTTGTTTAATGATTTACCATTTATTTTTGTATGATTTGGCATTGGAACCATTGTATCTCCGTGACCGCCCAAAACTAAGCTTTCAACATTTTTAACTGGAACTTTAAGCTCTTGTGAAAGAAAATATTTAAATCTTGATGTATCTAAAATCCCAGCCATTCCAATAACTTTACGAGTGGGTAAACCAGAATATTTTTGAAGCGCCATGACAATAACGTCCAAAGGATTTGTTATGCAAATCACGAACGCATTTGGAGATGTTTTTTTAATACCTTCGCCTACCTGTTTTATTATTTTTAAATTAGTTTCTAGCAAATCATCTCTTGACATTCCTGGTTTTCTTGGGATTCCAGCTGTAATGATTATTACGTCCGAGTTTTTCGTGTCTTCATAACTGTTTGTGCCAATTAGATTAACACTAGCACCACTTACAGAAGTTGATTGAGCTATATCTAATGCTTTTCCTTTAGCTAAACCTTCATCTATGTCAAACAGGACCACATCTGCTAGTTCTTTTAATGTTATTAAATGAGCTAGTGTACCTCCAATTTGACCTCCTCCTATCAATGAAATTTTTTTTTTCATAAATTCTTAATTTAATGTTGGCATTATAAACTCGGGATCTGAAGCTAATCCAGTTGGCCATTTCGAAGTTATAGTTTTAAGCTTTGTATAAAATCTAACTCCTTCTGGTCCATGCATATGCTGATCTCCGAATAAAGATCTTTTCCAACCTCCAAACGAATGGTAAGCAACGGGTACAGGTATAGGTATATTAATACCAACCATCCCAATTTTAATTTTACTAGCGAAAGTTCTTCCTACATCACCATCGCGAGTGTATATGCTTGTTCCATTTCCAAATTCATGATCATTAACTAAGTTTACTGCTGTTTCAAAATCTTTTACTCTAACCACAGATAAAACTGGTCCAAAAATTTCCTCTTTATAAATTTTCATCTTTTTATCAACATTATCAAAAAGACATCCGCCTATATAAAAACCTTTTTCATATCCTTGCAATTTTATATTTCTTCCATCCACAACGAGTTTTGCTCCTTCTTTTACTCCTAGATCAACATAACTTCTAACTTTTTCTAAATGTTCCTTAGTTACAAGTGGACCCATTTCAGAATTTTTATCCAATCCTGGGCCTATCTTTAGAGTTTCAACTTTTTTTGCAAGTTTACTTACTAACTGATTTCCAACTTTACCTACTGCAACTGCAACTGATTGTGCCATACATCTTTCTCCAGCCGATCCATAGGCAGCACCCATTAAACCATTAACTGCTTGATCAAGGTCACAGTCAGGCATAACAACGCAATGATTTTTTGCTCCTCCTAAAGCTTGAACACGTTTTTCATTTTTTGCTGCATTTTCATAAATATATTTTGCTATTGGTGTAGATCCAACAAAACTAATAGCTGCCACATCTTTATTTACCAATAATGCGTCGACTGCTTCTTTATCACCATTAACTACATTAAAAACTCCATCTGGTAGCCCAGCTTCTTTAAATAATTGAGCAAGTTTAATTGAACAAGAAGGATCTTTTTCGGAAGGTTTTAATACAAATGTATTGCCACAAGCAATAGCTATTGGAAACATCCACATTGGAACCATAGCAGGAAAATTAAAAGGAGTAATACCTGCACAGACTCCCAATGGTTGTCTTATTGACCAGCTGTCAACATCAGTACCAACATTTTCTGTAAATTCTCCCTTAAGAAGATGAGGTATACCGCAAGCAAATTCAACAACCTCCAACCCTCTAGTTAGAGAGCCTTTGGCATCTTCATAAACTTTGCCATGTTCGGAAACTATAAGTTTAATTATTTCGTCGTAATTTTTTTCTATTAATTCTTTAAATTTAAATATCACTTTCGCTCTTTGCGCAGGTGGTTTTCTAGACCAGTCAACAAATGCTTTTTTTGCCTTATCGATCGCAAAATCTACATCAGCTTTCGAAGCCAAGCTTACTTCTGCTGTTTGTTCACCAATAGCTGGATTAAATACTTTAGATTTTTTCTTTGAGAATCCGTTGGTAATTTTTCCTTCTATAAAATGTCCAATTAATTTCATTTCTATCTAAAACGATTTAATTAAGCTTCTAGCTTGTTGCAAGCATTTTTTTAATTGAGC
>MDTE01135509.1_pt1 | contig 18585 bp, 18 predicted proteins | sample 811231 | NCBI WGS metagenome assembly MDTE01 (sample SAMN05326651, study PRJNA326480) | marine metagenome | isolation source: seawater | place: Indian Ocean: Red Sea | collected 2010 | reverse complement strand
TTCTATTTCAGAAACTTCTATCCTTCCATAACTCATTAAAGAGAATAAAGGTAAAAGATCAAGACCAAGAGCATTAATAATTTGGAAAAGAAAACCTATAAGCGCAACAAATAAGCCTGAATAAATTAAATAACTAATTCCAGAAAATAATAGTTCTTTTGTTCTTATTCTCATCGATAAAGCAAAGGCAGTAAGAAAATAAAGAATAGGATAAAAAAGTTGATAAAAACTTCCCCAATTAGCCCTAAATAATCTATACCTCTGTTCAAAATATGAAGCTTCATAAGGAAGCACCTCAACTGGGACTGCAAACCAAGATATAAACTTTGAGACTATTAAATATAAAATAAATAAAAAACCAAATAATAGAGAGAAGTTTATTCCTAAGTCTCTATTACTCAATAAATGATTAAGAATTATTAAAGGAGAAAAGACTAAAGAAAAAAGAGTAAACATTGATAAGTCAAATCCAGAAATTGTAATAACAACAAAATCAAAGAAAACTGCGGTAGTACAAGTAAGAAAAATAAAGAAATCCTTCTTAGTCAATGAAATAAGGAAAAGAACTAGTGCTATAGCTAATCCAAAGAAGTTAATTTCTATGATATATACCTCATAATGGTGTCTTAATATTAAGCATAGATAATATATGAAATTAAGACCAATAAGAAAGCTAAAAGCCTTCCGTAAAGTCTTTCAAATAAGAATTGTTTAGCAGAATTTCCGCCCAAAATACCTTGGTCAATTAATTTTGCTAATCTAACCTCATAATAAAAAATAATATAGAAGGTAGAAATGGCGGTAATCATAGGTGCGACCTGGACTAACCACAAAGCCTCGCTGGGAAATCTAGAAGCAACTATATTGAGTACAAAAGGAGAGTTGATTGCTATTCCAAAAGCAATATAACCTCCGAATCTTTCTATAAAAGATAATTTATACTCTTTAATTGAACTATTCTTATCTTCTATAAACTCTTCAGAGAAATATATATACAAAAATATTACCCCCAGAAGACCCGATCCGGTACAAATAAGAAAAAGAAAAAGAAAACCAGATAAATCTTCATACAATAAGAGATACCCTAATAGGGGAGCAAGAAAGAAAGAAAACCCCCTGGATAATAAAGCAAGTTTGTTTTTCGTAGCATAACTTGATGCAACCTTATCACTTTTAAATAAAGATATAAGCTGTAGTTGCTGGGATAAAAAATCTAATACTACAGCTAAAATATATATAAAAATGAGAAATATCTTTACTGAAATAATCATGGAGAAGACTCTTCTATCCATTTGAGCATTTTTTCAACTCCGTCTTCTTTACTTATAGCTGGTTTCCAATTAAAAAGATTCTTCGCTTTAGTGTAATCTGCAACGAAAACTTTCTGGTCACTAGCTCTCTTTGGTAAAGAAATAAACTCCATTGAAATATCTAACTTACTTTCTAAAAAAGAAAAAAGCTCTAACAAAGAAAATGAGTTTTCTATACCCCCCCCGATGTTAAAGGCTTGACCTTTTATTTCTGATATTTTTTTTGATGCAGAAAAATAAAGGTTAACTGCATCGTCACAAAACAATAAATCCCTTACTTGCTTTCCATTTCCTGAAATAGTTAGACTGACGGTTTGATTTTTTCTCTTTATTTCAAGAGCTTTTTGAGCAAACCAACCTACCCAACCTTGATCTGAAGTTGAAAATTGTCTACCTCCAAAAATTGAGGAGTGTCTAAATACTAAAGTTTTAAGACCGAAGATCCTATAATAATCCAGTACATATTGGTCTGCCGATCCCTTCGATACACCATATGGAGAATGAAAATCTAAAGTTTCTTTTTCATTAAAACCATTGGGTCTCTCTATGCAGTTATATCTTGTATCGGTCTCTTCATAAGAATAATGTTCAAGGTCACCATAAACCTTGTTAGTAGAAGAATAAATTAATACAGATTTAGGTGAAAACTTCCTCATAGATTCTAGAATATTTAGAGTACCAAGCGTATTAATCTGAAAATCTCTGAAAGGGTCTTCAATAGAAGTTGTCATTGCTACTTGCCCCGCTAAATGAAAAATAATTTCTGGCTTTATTTTTTTTACTAGAAACTCTACCTCATTAGAATCTGATATATCACAATTGAAAAAGTTCACTTTGCCTAGAGAATTTAACCAATCTAGATTTTTACTACTACCTTCTCTATAAAGATTATCTAAAATGAATAATTCTTGATCTTCTTCCAATATCTTTTTTGAAAGATTTGAACCCAAAAATCCACAGCCTCCAGTTACAAGGTATTTCATAAATTTCTTAATATTTCCTTTAGTCCGTTTTCTAAATTATATCTTGGCTTCCATCCTAAACTAAAGATTTTAGAATTATCTATCTTTGCTTCCATCAATTCATCTTTTCTATACTCTAATTTACCAAAATCTAGATTTGTCTTTGATTTAAAAACATTCTCATCGAAAAGAATCTTGAGAAGAGTGACAAACTCTTTAATTGTTACAAGATTTCCTGTTCCAATATCAAAATTAGAGTAGTTTGATAAAGAATGCTTCTTTTCGAGAACTATAAGATAGGCAGAAACAACATCATCAATATGTATAAAATCTCTAAGCTGTTCTCCTTTGGTAAGCGGTATAGACTCTTTCTTTTCTAAAAATTGATCTATCAACCATCCCAAAAATTTACCCCCATCTTCTGGACCATACATATGCTCCAACCTGAGGTTAATTACTTTTATTTCATCTGTATATTTTATTAATATATTTAAGAAATCTTTCTTCGTCCTTGAATAATTATTTAACTCAGCAGGTAGGCTTGTATCTGTATTTAAAAAGCAGTTACATTTATGATCAATTGCATTTTTTAATAAGGCTTTACCAAAAGAAACATTATCCCTATACAGATCTTCAATACTTTCTCCTTGCCTACCATAATTGCAAGCTGTATGAATAATTGTGTCTATCTTATTATCAACAAATATTTTTTCTAAATCCTCTTCATCAATATTTATATGATTATCTTTTTGTAGAAAATGATTAATTCTAGAAGTATCTGAAAAGGATCTCTTTATAACTAGTACTTTCTTTCTGAGAGTGAAAAGTTTATTCGCTATATTTGAGCCTAGAAATCCTGTTGCACCGGATATTAAGATGGTTTTCAAAATTCTGTAAGAAGTTAAGAGATAATTGAAGGCATTATATATAGGATATATAGACTATTGATATTGATTTAAGAATTCTGTAACTGTTGAGTAAAACCTATCAAACATAGACTCTGTCATGCCATGATGTAGAGGCAATAACACTCCTCTTCTCATCACATTATCTGAATTAATATAACCTTCATCCGATGTAATCTTCTTAAATTTCTCAGCCATTGGCTGTCTAGTTATATTTCCTGTGAAGACAACTCTAGTTTGGATATGATTTCTCTCTAAGTAAATCTGGAATTCTCTTCTGGAAAAAGGAGCATTTTCATTAATTAAAAGAGGAAATGCTAACCATGCAGTTGAACAATTCGGTGTTTCCTGAGGATTTGAAAATAAATCAGGATATTGAATAAAGAAATCACATTGTCTCTTAAAATTATTCTGGCGAGTCTCTATATTAGCTTCCAGTTTTTTTAGTTGTTCCAAACCAAAGGCTGCTCCTAATTCATTGCCCTCTAAATTATATCCAACCTCTTCAAATACAAATTTTGCATCATATTCTATTTCAGAAAGCTCAACATTGAATCTATTCTCAATAGTTTCACTATTCTCATCAAACAGAGAGGAGCTCCTGCCCCATGATCTAAGTAATTTTGCTTTTTCCATGATATTTTTATCATTTACTGTTAAAGCACCTCCATTACCAGCACAATTTATTATATGAGAGCCGTAAAAGCTTGTTATGGATATGTCACTAAAATGTCCGGTTTTTTTATTATCAATGGTAGCTCCAACAGTATCAGCAGAATCTTCTATAACAATTAAGTTGTATTTATCTGCTATCTTTCTTATTTTCGGCCAATTACATATATTTCCCATTAAGTTAGGAGCTACTATTGCTACTGTTTTATTAGTAATTAAATCTTCTATCTTTTCAACATCTATACAATATGAAAGCTCATCAACATCAACAAAAACTGGTACTAAATCATTTTTTACAATACACCCTACAGTAGTTGAAAAAGTTAGTGCTGGTGTTATAACTTCGGAAGACTTTGGAAGGTTCAAAGCTTCCATGCCAAGATATAGAGCAGAAGAACCAGAGTTAACATAAAGACAAAACTCTTTATCAAAAAGTTTGGCAATCTTTGATTCAAACTCTCTGGAATATTTGCCCATTTGAGTAGATTCAGAAAGACACTTCATTACAGCATCTATTTCTTCTTGGCCATATACTGTTTTAGCATATGAGATCTTTTCTATTTCATTTGTTTTCATAATCTAAGCAAAAGTTATTTATATCTTCTAAACATAGTGATCTAGCTGGAACTCTTTGCTCCCAAGCTTTATACCAATTAATTGATCTTTCAATAGAAACATCAATATTCCAATTCGGTTCCCATTCTAGAATTTTTTTTGCCTTAGAGATATCTAATCTTAAATAATTAGCCTCCTTTAGGCCTTCTGAATTATCTATAGATATTTGACTTTCTTTATTACCCCATACAGAAGAACATCTATCTACCACCCACTCTACTGTCTTACTTTCATTGTTATTAGGTCCAAAATTCCATCCTCCTGAGTATGATTCATTTTTATATAATTCTTCTGCTAATATAAGATAACCTGCTAAGGGGTCTAAAACATGCTGCCAAGGTCTTGTTGAGTTTGGGTTCCTCAAGATAACTTCTCTTTTATTCTTAAAGGCTTCAACCACATCTGGAATCAGTCTGTCTTCCGACCAATCTCCTCCCCCTATAACATTACCTGCTCTCGCGGAAGCTATTCCTAAACCTAAATCCAAGAAAAAGGAACTCCTATAAGCAGAAGTAATTAATTCAGAACAAGCTTTACTGCTGCTGTAAGGGTCATGACCTCCCAGAGGATCTTCCTCTTTGAAAGCTTTATTTAATTCCAGATTCTCATAACACTTATCAGTTGTAATATTTATGATGCATTTGACTGAGGAGCAGATCTTGGCAGATTCAAATAAGTTTACTGTTCCAAGTATATTGGTTCTAAAGGTCTCTATAGGGTGCTTATAGGAGTATCTGACTAGAGGCTGAGCTGCCATATGAAAGATTACTTCAGGTTTAAAATGGTTTATTTTCTTAGACAAAAGACTAAGATCTTGTACATCACCGATAATGTGATGTATTTCATCTCCTATCTCTAGTTCTTGAAAAAGATTTGGACTTAGAGTAGGTTCAAGTGAAAATCCTGCAACTTCTGCACCCATTTCTTTTAGCCAAATTGTTAGCCAGCTTCCTTTAAAGCCTGTATGGCCAGTTAAAAAAACTTTCTTATCTTTCCAAAAGTTAATATCAGGTAACATATTCTCTTTTTACCAAAGCTTCCAGGGGGGATTCTCTTCTTTCCAGTCAGACTCTAAAGTGTTTTTATCAAATAATGTGTCCATAGGCTGCCAATAACCATCATGCTCATAGGCCATCAATTCACCCATCTTAGATAACTTCTCTAATGGTTCATCTTCCCAAACTGTTTGATCGTCTTCTAGAAGATCTAAAACTTTTGGAGATAAAACAAAAAATCCTGCATTAACCATAGAGCCGTCACCTTTTGGTTTTTCTTTAAAACTGGAGATTTTATTACCCTCAGTGACTATTGAGCCAAATCTACCTGGTCTATAAGCTGTTGTCATAGTTGCTAATTTGCCATGTTCTTTATGAAATTTAATTGATTCAGCAATATTATTATTTCCTACTCCATCTCCATAGGTAAAGCAAAATTCTTTTTCATTTATTAAATAGTCCTTAACTCTTAACAGCCTTCCTCCTGTCATAGAGGTATCTCCAGTATCCACAAGAGTTACTTTCCATTTTTCTCCAGTTTGTCTATGAACATGTTGAGAATTATTTGATAGGTCAAAAGTAACATCTGAGGTGTGTAAAAAGTAATTAGCAAAATACTCTTTAATAACATACCCCTTATACCCGCAACAAATAATGAAATCATTTATCCCATGAAAAGAGTACATTTTCATAATATGCCAAATAATTGGCTTTCCTCCAATATTGACCATGGGTTTAGGTCTAGATTCAGTTTCCTCACTAATCCTTGTACCCAAGCCTCCTGCTAAAATAACTGCCTTCATTAGTCTCCTTAATTAGTCGTCTGAGAGGTTATCTATTTGATTTAAGAAGCTAGCAAAGGGGAAAAATTGTCCTATAACCCTATTCCATCTAGTTATACCTGCTGCCCCTACAAAAACTACATCTTTAGGTTCTAGAAAAATATTATTTGCCAAAATCATGTTTGAGGCATTACCTAAATCAATTCTATAAATTACTGGGTTGTTTTGGTCTTTAGACCTAATTATAAAGATAGATTCAGGGGAAGAGGAAGTAACAGATAAACCGTTTGCTTTACCAATCGCATCAGCTAACGTAATCGGTTCTATTCCTAGAGAAATAGTTTGAGGTCTTGCCAATTCACCTAAAACATAAATATTTCTTTGCTGTGAAAATTTAGTAACAGTTACATCTACTTGAGGGTCTATAAATTTTTCAGCTAGCTTTCTGGTTAATTCTATTCGTATCTCATCTAATGTAAGTCCAGAAACCTTAACTGTTCCTATGTAGGGAAAGAATATATTCCCATCTCCGCCTACAAGTCTAGAATTTTGAGGGTTATTTACTTGATTAAACTGGACATATGGAAAGACATCAGGAATTCCCCATATTGTTACGGTAATAATATCTCCAGATGTTGCAGTAAAAGTATATTTCTTATCTTTAGAGTACAGATTAGAGACTGTCTCAGGGCTTAGAGTCTGTATTGGCACAAAATATCCGCCTTCTCCCTTTAAGTACGTAAAGTCACCACCAAAAAGGGCAGTTTTTGGCGTATCCATGCCAGGAGAGATTGCACAACTAGACAAAGCAAGAATCATCAAAAAAGAAGGAATTTTATTAAATCTTTTAGTCATTGGGATCATATTTATAATAATCATAACTGCCATAATACTTATAAGCATAATAATCATAACCGTAATATCCTTTTGGTTTTGTGAAGCGGTTATAAACAAAATTATTTAACTTTAGGCCTGAAGATTCAAATTCTCTGATCATTTGACTTACCTCTCTAGGTCTCGTCAGATTATGTGCTACCACAGAAATAATTAGATCGCTCCTGAAACCCAAAGAAATTCCATCAGAAAGTGAAAGAATTGGGGGAGTATCGAAAACAATATAATCAAATTCTTTCTTTAAACCATCTATCAGTTCTGAGAATCTATCGGATTCTATTGTGGAAAGTGCTAAATGAGAGCCTTTTCTTGGCCTAGGAACTAAATAAAAACTTTCACTAACTTTATATTTCTCTAAATCAAATTTACCATTAAATAGATCTTCTAAATCAATAGTTTTCTTATCTATTAATTGATGTAAGTCTCCTCTTTTATAATCCATATCAAATAAGATTGTTTTTTTGTTCCTTAAAGATAAAAATTCAGCCAAATAATAAGATATAGTTGATTTTCCTACTTTAGAAGAAGGTCCTACTATGCACACAGTAGAGGCTTTGTTATTACTACTACTTTCTTCCTTTTGTGTTGTTTGAATTAATAAATTAGTGACCAAAGTCTGAAGAGATTCCTTCTCTGACTCTGAGAGCTCCTTTGTATCTTCAAAAGAACTTAAAATACCTAAATTTTTTAGTCCCTTGAAATCTTCCATAACTTCGGTTGGTACTTGATAAGGCATAAAGTAGTTCTGCCTTACTATGGCATAGATTATTCCTAATATAATAGAAAGAATAGAAAAAAGGATTAGTGATTGAAACCCCTTTGGACTCACCTTCTCTGATACATAAGCTTTATCTATAATCTTTACATTACCAAGAGTTGAGGCTTCTAAAAGCGAGAATTCTAATTTTCTACTAAGTAAATCTTCATAGATGGACTGATTAACCTGCACATTCCTCAATAGATTTATATATTCTTGTTGGGTTTCTGGTAAATCTTCAATTTTGTTATTTATTTCTTTTAATTGCTTTCTAAGCACTTTTTCCTGAGAGGTGAGTCTAACTAGTTGAGGGTTCGATGGAAGATAAATTGATTCATATTCAGCCTTTTTTAACTCAAGTTCTTTTATTTGTTTCATTATTATTTGTACTTGATCAAGATAACCTAGAGATTCAGCTTCTAGATCTACAGTAGTATTTCTAATTCTGAAAACATTTATTTTAGATTCAGCCTCCTCTAGGTCTTTTGCAACATTTAATAACTGACTTTCTACATATGTTAGTGATTTTTTTGCCTCTTCTGAGTTTGATTTAACACTATCTTCTAAGAAGATTTCATTAGATCTATCAAGTATTTTTTTTGCTAGGTCAGTGTCATCACTTAAATAAGTGACTTGTATAAGACTAGCTTCTGACCCCCAAGAAGTTGTATTTACTAGCTGTTGAAGACTTAGCCTAGATTTTAAATATGCCTTAATTGCGTTTTGAGGCGTTTGGTAACGAATAGTATGAGAAGCTCCTGCAATAGTATTACTTTTATTTTTAGTTAAATTTATTCGAAAACTATCGGTATCGTAATCTTTATTCCACTGAGCTTTATTGATTAATATTATATTGTCCTCATCAGAAAGATTGTAACTGTCTTGATTAACTTCTATATTTAATTTCACACTACTTTCTGGTGGATTATTAAATTCTAATTTAATTACTTGAACAGGGTCCAACTCCTGTAACTTAGGCATTTCATCATCAAATGTGATGTTTAACTGCAAGTCATTAATAAGCTTAAGCTGGTTAGTTCTTGACTTGTACAGCTCCATTTGTTCTTCGAGGTTAATGTTTATTCCACCTCCAAAAAGTACATCCTCATAAGACAACATACTTCGTGCAGAGCTTTTTTCAATTTGCATTAAACTATTGACTTGATAGATCCTTGGAGAACTTATGTAATAAAGTAACCAGAGAAATATAAATATTGTGAAGATTCCTGCAATCCTATAGATATTGAAAAGGACAGCTCTCCAATATTTAGTTAAATCTATCTGAGATTCCTCTAATCTTTCCAAAAAACCTTGATTTTCCATAAAAATAAATACCCTTGCTAAATTGTATGTCCTTATTTACCTGACGATTGTCCTTATATTAAGAAAATTAATCAACTAAAAACAACTTTATGGTGCCCAGGGCCGGACTTGAACCGGCACGAAGTTTCCTTCGAGGGATTTTAAGTCCCTTGTGTCTACCAATTCCACCACCTGGGCACTGAGGTGAAACAAGGCTTGAATGCTAGATTATTTTAAGAAAATTGTATATAAATTTTATTTTCTAGTGGTGTCTCTAATCAATGCCAGTCTTTGAATATTAAATCTTAAGTTAAGAGTATATTTAAAAAGGAACTTTAAATAGTCTTTAGATTTTAGTCCTATAAATATCAAAATGTTTTTAAGGTCTAACAGAGTGGGTCTGTGACCCAAAAAGAATTTTAATGACTCTAAGAAAAAGTAGTTTACTTTTTTGAGTCTTTCGGTTGATCTACTAGAAAGTTCATATGAATCAATAATAAGACTGAACAATCCTAGATCTTCATTTCTTATTCCCTCTTTAGTAAAGAGATTCTTTTCAACTATTCCTTTGGCGACCTCCACTTCTTTGATCATTCCATATTTATTTAATTCTTCAATTTCAAAACTAAAGGCATTTTTCTCCGATATTTTTAATAACTCAAATAAATCTAAGAAAAAAATTGCACCGCCGGAAAAGTTACTTAGTCCATGAGAACATAAGTGCAGATAAAGATGTTTTTGTTTTGGTACTTTTATAGCCCTTTCATCCATATATTGGTCTATAGAGTTTTCTAAAATATCAGAACTTAGTTTACATTCAGTGTTTAGGTCTGTTGTGACTCTATGATGAATATCAATTTGTATATTATCTGGGGAGACCAACCCAGGCGCCTGATGCGAATAATCAAAATTAAAATAAGTCATTTTATTGTAATTCTTATTTATGGATGATTTATAACCTCTATCTAAGAATATATTCACCACTTTAATTAGGTCTTGATTCCTCACTAAAATGTCTAAATCTCTCATAAATCTTAATTTTGGGACTTTGTAAGCGCATAAAGAAAGAGGGACTCCTTTAAGGAAAGAATATTTAATATTATGTAAATTAAAAATTTCGCTAATATCATAAATAGTTCTTTTCTGAGAGAGGTATCTAAGGGTGTATAACTTGTTTATTTTATTATAGGATTCCAAGACCCCCTCCCTTTTATCATTCGAAGTTCTCAAATGATCAAGAACATAAAGAGCTATATTATTCTTTAAAGAGAAATCAATTAAATCCTGTATCTGATTATCATTTAAAGAGCTTGAAGAAATCTCCTCCCCTCTTAATATTCTGAGAAAAATCTCTTTGGGCGAGTCTACTGTTAACATTTAAAAGCTTAAGTCTTAAGATTTATCAATCAGTATATAGTGAATATGGTCTAATAATAATCTTGGTTAAAAGATTAATTATCTGGTTAAATTAATTTCAATATATAGATGTTATACCTAAATAAGATAAGCAAATCATATAATAATAAGAGAATACTAGAGGATTTTTCTCTTAAAATTAATTTGGGAGAGACTATAGGCTTATCTGGTCCCAATGGTTCTGGCAAGACTACCCTTTTAAAGATAACCTCAGGACATATTCTGCAAGATAGTGGTCATATAATTTTTAATGAGGTAGAAATAGATAAAGAGAGGTCGAGAATAAGATACATAGATAATAATCCAAGATCCTTCTTCCTAAGACTAAATTCTATACAAAACCTTTTATATTTTTCTGCCCTTAATGGGATAAAGAAAGATGAAGTAAAAGGATATCTACAAGAGAATAAGGGGTATTTTGATTTAAATCAGTTCATTCACTTACCTATGAATAAGATCTCTTTGGGGCAAATCCAAATTATAGGCCTTTTAAGAGCAATGATAACTAAACCAAAAATATTACTATTTGATGAAGTATTTTCTTCTTTGGATGATAATAATCGTAATTCTATGATGGACTTACTGAATAAATATAGATACACAGAAAGAAATTTAATAACTATTTTCTGCTCACATAATAAGGATGTTCTTAGCAAGACTTGTGACAGACTGGTTAATCTAGAAAAAAAGTTCTATGAAGAAACTATTTCTGATCATAAGTAGTACTTTTACTCTCAATCTTAAGAGTTATTCAACTTATAAATTGAATGTCTTCGGTGAGATTCTTATGGGATTTATAGCTGTCTTCTTGATATTTTTTACCTCTAAGGTTTTTGAAGGTTCAGAGTCTCAATTTTTAGAAAACTATAATAATGATTATTTTAATTTCTTAGTTAGTGGAATTGTGGTACTAGCTTTTATGAGTAAGAGTTTTTCTTCAATGACATACTTTATATCTGAATCACAAACCTTAGGTTACATAGAGCAATTAACTAGCTCAAAGATTCAATTCTCCTCAGTATTGTTGGCAACTCTGCCCTTTTCTCTTCTTCAGGCTACGCTGAGAATTATATTTATATATATATTTGCTATTTTAAGCGGAAAAAGTAATACAAGCCCTTTAGAAATGCTAGAAGTAGTTTTTTTACTGCTATTTTCTTGCCTTCCTTTTATTGGAATTTCTCTGGCAATTGTTTCAATAATCATAATATATAAACGTGCTACATTTATTAATTCTTTATTTTTCTTAGGTTGCTTCATTTTCTCAGGAATAGCTTATCCTATTACTGTACTTCCAAATTATTTGCAGAATTTGGCATTTTTATTTCCTATGACGTTTTCAGTTAACTTAGTTAGAGGAAGAACCCTAGAGGGATTGTCCTATTTGGACCTATTGCCAATTATTCTGACTATATTGATATTAGCCTTAATGTTTTTTACTTTAGGTTTTATACTGCTTAGAAAGTCTCTAGAGCATGTAAAGAAAAAAGGAACTCTGTCACATTATTAGGTTTAAGAATGAAGATGAGAAAAATAAAATTAAATAAAAGCCTTAGTTTTGAGGATATGAAGGATTCATTAATTATTCTAAACCTAGATGAAGGTATATTTTATGAAACAAATGAAGTTGCAAAAGGAATTATAAATCTATTATTGAAAGAAGCATCAATTGAAGAAATTTATGAGACCTTGGAAGATCAATATGAGATAAAAGAAGACTTTAGGTCTGAAGTGGATACTTTTATTGATGAAATGATAAAAAGTAAAATTATCTTAGAAGATGAATAAAGTAATTCATGTTTTTTTAATTTTCCTCTTCCTATTCCAAGAACAATGCAGGCTCAAAATAAGAGGCCTTTCCTTTTGTCTTAATAATTTAGATTGTGGCTTACTTGGTGGGCTGGTTTTAGATAAAAATTTAAGCTTATCCTTAAAAATAATTAATGCCTTTTATACAAAAAAAATATTCTTTAAATGCTTGGTATGTGCAATTTGCCTAAAAAAGCTATTAAGCAAAGAAAATCAATCAAGATTACTTATAGGAGTTTCTAAAATTGATGGAGAATTTAGGTCTCATGCGTGGATAAGTCATAAAAACAGAATAATTTTTGGTGGAATTTCTAATCTAGAAGATTACAGAATAATTTATCAAAAATGAACTCTAAAAGAATTTTTGGGCTAATCTATAAATCAGATCAAGATTTTGAAGGGATATCAGAATCAGTTAGAGGTTTTTCTATAAAAAACGATCTTTTCATGTCTAAAGCTACCAAAGGTAAGAATTATTTCTTCTATGAATTTAGTCTAGTTAAAGAGGACACAAATAAAAGAAATAAAAAAAGAAATGCCATTATTCTGATGGATGGAAATATATTAAATTCAGAAAAGTTATTAAGAAAATTCAACTATCCATATAGTGAAGATAAGAATTTATTGGAAAGACTATATTTTAAAGATAAGAATAAATGGCAAAACTATCTAAGAGGAAACTTTTCTATATCGATCTTTGATATAGATGAAGGAAGGTTAGAAATAATAAGAGATCATATAGGAACTAAGCCATTGTTCTATATAGATACAGATAAATACTTTGCTTTTGCTTCAGAAATAAAGTTCTTAGAATTAATACCAAATATTTCTTTATCCCCTAATAAAAGAAAAATTCTTCAATATCTCTGCCAATATAAAGAAAACTCAGAAGATACTTTTTACGAAGAAATTTTTTCTGTGTCTCCATCTACTAAACTTATATTTAAAAATGGAAGAATTAAATTCGAGAGATTTAATTACCTAGATGAAGAAGGTCCTAAATATGATAAATATAATTTTACTGAGGCAAAGAGCAAGTTAAGAGAATTGCTGATTGACAGTATTGAAGAAAGAGCTTCTAAATCAAATAAAGTTGCATGCTTAATAAGTGGAGGTTTAGATTCATCAGCTATTTATGCATCAGCCCAGAATTCAAGTATAAGGAATGATTTAAAGACTTTTTCTATGAATTTCTATGATAGTGAAGGAAAGCCAAAAATTTGTGATGAATCTTTTTATCAAAACAAGTTGGTTGATAAGACGAAAAAGGAACACAAAAGCATAGAATACAAATGCCATTCGCCTTACGTTAATGTCGATGAATGGCTGAAAAGATATGATCAGCCCTTTGATCTTGCGAATGCATATCTTTACCAAAGACTATACGAAAGTATCAATAAAACTAGCAAAATAGATATTTTACTAGACGGAGTGGATGGAGATAGTGTTGTATCTCATGGATGGGAAAGGTTTAAAGAACTTTTCTACCTAAAAACTATTTTTATCTTTTTTAAGGAAATATTGTTATTCTCAAAAAAACATAATTACCATGAGTATTTACCAAATAAATCCATACTAAGGCGATTCTTAGTTCCGTTATTAAAAGAAATAAGATTACTCTCTCCGCTGTTTTGGTTTAAATCTCAATTATTCCCTAAACAAAAACCCAAAAATAGAATTGTGAAAAGTCAATTTCTAAAAGAAATTGACTTTAAAGAAACTTATGATTTTTCTAGGAATTACCTGAGCCATAAAGAGAAAATGAGAAATCCTCTTGCAGAATCATCCTTTACAAACATAAATATCTTATTTTTTAATTACGGTATTTCTCAAGAATCTCCATTTTTTGACATTAGGGTAGTTAATTTATGTACATCTCTTCCTTCATCTTTTAAATTAAAAAATGGAGAATCTAGATATATCCTGAGGCAATCATTTAGAAATCTAATTCCTAAAGAAATATTAAATAGATATTCTAAATCTAACTTAACCCATAACTTTATTGACTCTATATCTGAAAATGACTTCACTATGATTGAAAAAGAGATAAATACAGTTCATTCGTTAATTGAAAAAGAAATTGATATTCAAACATTAAGAAGTGAATTAGAAGAGTTGAAGAAAGGAAATAAGAGCGAGAGATCTTCTATGAGTATTTGGTGTTTTTATTTAGTTAATAGATGGTTAAAACAAATAGGAAATTAATTTAAAAAGGGTTTTAAAATTAAACCAATAAAGATATAATTAACGACCCGCAAGGATAAAGTAAATTATTATGAAGAATAAAAAAGTATGGGAAGCCCCTAAATTAACAGAACTTGGAAAGGCTTCTGAATTAATTCAGTCAGTAGACGTGGCTGGGACAGGTGATGCCTCTTTCCCTTTGAACCTCCAATCTGCATAAATTAAGTTAAAGCAATAACACAACCCTTTCATTATAGGATTTATTCTTTAGATGTAAGTTCTGAAGTAGATCTCTCTTTGTTTGGAATAAATCAAATAGAGGAAACATCTTCAGATATATCTATAAATTGGGGAGAGAATTTATCTGAGGAATACAAATCTAAGAAGCCTTATGAAATTGGAGATAGATATAGTTATTTTTATAAAAAAGATGTTGCTCTTTATGAAGTTTTTGAAGGCTCAACAATAAAAGTAAGGCCTTATTTAAAAGCTGATATTAATTTAATAGCTGAATTTTTATTAAATTTTCCAATGGCTTTATGTTTAAGCCAAAGGAATAAAATTGTTCTTCACGCCTCTTCTGTCAATATAAATAACACTGCAGTTCTGTTTTCTGGCCCTAGTCACTCAGGTAAGTCTACACTAGCTATTGCATTCTCTAAATCAATAGCAACGCTATTATCTGAAGATATTTCTGTTCTCTCATTTGATGAAAATAACCAACTTATACTTCAACCGTCACAGCCATATATAAAGCTTTCTAAGGAAGCAGCAACTTGGGCAGGCTTAGATTTTAATGGAGGCTTAAGTTTTAAGAATAGAGAAAGAAGAGGATTCCAAATTAAAGAGTTTTCTGAGCAAATAGGTTTAGCTAAGTTCTGTTTTTTCTTAAATTCTTCACAAAATAGACTAATAATTGAGCATTTATCCTCTAGAGAGGCAATTCAGAATATTTATAAGTATTCCTATCTATCCAATACAAAGAAGGATAATACCAAGGTCCTGGGGCTTTTAAAGAGCCTCAAATTTTTTAGCTTAGGCATACCTAAGAACTTCGGTCTTCTAGAGCAAAGCTGTGAGGACATAGTTAACTTCATAAAGTTAGAAAATAATAAATTTAAAGGCTGAAGCCGGAATCGAACCGGCGTACAAGGCTTTGCAGGCCTCTGCATAACCACTCTGCCATCCAGCCTTAGTTTTGCAGTTTAATAGAAAGATTTACTAAAGCAACCATAAGAGAATTTTTTATTTAATGAAATTACTAAAGTTTTTTCATATAAAATAATGCTATGTTCAAGCATTTTAAAAAGAATAGTTCACCTGAAGATATACTAAAATCTCTAAGTGAAGATGCAGCAGTTATTATTGATGAAATTATTTCTCTAGATAAAGTAGAAAGTATAAACTCTGAATTAAAGCCATTTCTAGAAACTTGTAATTCTGGAAGAAGTGAATTTTCTGGCTTCACCACCAAAAGAATAGGCGCCCTAATGGCTAGGTCTTCCACTTGCAGAGAATTAGCAATTAACCCTTTAATAAAAAAAATACTAGATGGGTTTCTTGGTCCTTTTTGTGATGATTACCAAATTAACTTAACTCAAGCTGTAAGTATAGGCCCAAGAGAAAAACCTCAGATACTTCATAGAGATAGAGGAATGTATGGTGGTTTTATTCCTAGAAAGATAGAACCTTTATTGGGCACTGTTTGGGCAATTACAGAATTTACAAAAGAAAATGGTGCTACTCAGGTAGTTCCAGGATCCCATACTTGGGATAAAAATAGAGAACCTTTACCTGAAGAAATAGCCTATGCAGAAATGAAACCTGGGTCTGTACTTTTATACACAGGCACTGTATTACATGGAGGAGGAGAAAACCTAACAGATTCTCCTAGATTGGGTGCATTTATCCATTACTCTCTTAGTTGGTTGAGACAGCAAGAAAACCAGTATCTATCCTGTCCTATAGAAATAGCAAAAACTTTAGATCCAGAGCTAAGATCCTTAATGGGTTACTCTCGAGCAGGTTATGTTTTAGGATATTTTAGCTCTCCTGATGAGGAAGATGATCTAGAGCTAGTTTCCCCTGAAGAGTTATTTGGTGAAAAGTCTAAATACGATAATTTTGTTAGCCCCAAAGATCTCGTTGATGGATCTAGTTGATGCCACCTGAAGCATATGATGTAGCAATTTGTGGTGCTGGGCCTGCTGGAGCAGGGCTTGCTAACATATTGTCTTCTAGGGGAATCAAAACTGCTCTAATAGAAAGACAATCTGATTTTTCTAAAGAATTCAGGGGTGAGGGGATTATGCCCTCAGGCTACCAAGCCTTAAAGGATATTGGATTTGATCTAAAGAAAATGGAAATACCAATGGAGGTAAATCATAGAATTACAGTATTTTTCAGAGGCAAACATCTAATAGATCCTACTCCAGAAGGATTTGAAGATGGATTGATATGGGTATCGCAGCCAGCCCTTTTGGAGCACATGATTCAAGAATGCCAAAAATACGACGATTTTACATTTTATAGAGGACATAGAGTTAAAGATGTGATCTATCAAGAAGGAAGAGTTAAAGGTCTTAGTCTTGTAAATAATAATCAAAAATTTGATATACAAGCTAAAGTCATAATAGGATGCGATGGAAGATCATCAACCTTAAGAAGAAAGCTTAATTTTGAAGTAAAGGATTATAAACAGATAATAGATATAATTTGGTTTAAGATCCCCTACCCTCATGACTTCTTAAAAAAAGGTACTGCATTGGCAAATATTGTTCCAAATGGCTTGATGGTTTGCCCTGCTTGTTATGATGATAAATTGCAAATTGGCTGGATCATTGCCAAGGGTTCTTATAAGAAATTAAAGAAACAAGGAGAGGAGGCTTGGATTTCTGAGATTCAAAAAACTTGTCCTCCAGAATTATTTGATCATTTAGAGAAGAGCAAGGGCAATATTTCAAATAAATTTGTTTTAGACGTAGGAATAGATAGGTGTAAATCTTGGAATAAAAAAGGAGTTTTACTTTTAGGTGATGCTGCACATATGATGAATCCGGTGGGAGGGCAAGGCATAAATATTGCTCTAAGAGACGCAATAGTAGCAGCGAATCATTTAGTACCTCTATTAAAAAAAGATCATTCTAATAAATCTATCGATGATGCTTTTCTTGAAATAGAAAAAGAAAGACTTCCTGAAGTCATCGCAGTACAAGATCTTCAAAAAAGACCGACCACTATAGTTAGAAAACAATCCACTACTACAACCTTTTTGATTAAAAATATTAGAACTATTAGTAAATCTCGATTTGTTAGGAAAATATTATCAAAGATAGCAAACTTAATATTTTATGGAAAAACAGAGGTAGAAATTAAAGTTTAGTAGTTATGTTGGTTAAAAAGGCTGATGACTATCAGAGTTGGTACATTGAAGAAGTTGACTATGGAATTCTCATTGATCCATGGCTAGATAATAAACTTAACCCCTACTCTTCATTTTTTTTGCAAAGGAAAAGACATGAATCACACTCTCTAGAAGAAGAAGAAATAGAAAAAGTAAAAGCCATAATAATAACTGCACCCTTTGCAGACCACCTTCATGTTCCCTCTTTAAAGCAACTTGGGTCAGATAGAACTATTTATTCCACAGAAACTGTAAGAAAGATATTAAAAAAGCAAAATATTAATAACCTCTTTAAGCAAATAGAAGACATAAATGAGATAGGTCCATTTAGTTTTTCTTCATTTCCAGCAGGATTTCCTTATAACAGGTCTGCGTTCTCTTTATTAATCTCTAATGAAGATGGTAAATCTATATACCATGAAGGACATAATGTGGATTTAAAACAATTAAAAAAGAATAAGATTCTAAGTGATGTAGCAATAATAACCGCTGAATCAGTTAAATTTTTAGGATTATTAGAACTGTCAATGGACGAATCACGAGCCTTAAAAATAGTAGACACTCTGAAATCAAAAAAAC
>MDTE01200890.1_pt1 | contig 18587 bp, 14 predicted proteins | sample 811231 | NCBI WGS metagenome assembly MDTE01 (sample SAMN05326651, study PRJNA326480) | marine metagenome | isolation source: seawater | place: Indian Ocean: Red Sea | collected 2010 | reverse complement strand
TTTATTGTTTTTCACGGTTCGTGGAATAGGGCTCCGATGCCGCAAAGAGGATATAAAGTAATTTTTATGCCTTTTGATGAGGGAACTCCAGGCCAAGATTGGGAAGTGTTTGCGGATGGATTTAAAGGTACTAATGATTTACAGAGTCCTGGAGATGCTGTACATCGACCTACGGGTATTGCGCAAGGACCAGATGGAGAGATTTACATATCAAGTACAGTGAGTGGACGTGTATGGCGCGTCGATTACACAGGCGAATAAATAATTTAGGGTTTCGCATTTGCGATATCTCTTTTATGGTTCTAATGTTGTCTGCATGTGGCAGTCTTCCAACTATCGGCGTTGAGGCTCAAGTTGCAATTGATGGGCAAGGAGTTTATGAAAGAGAATGCCTTGCATGTCATATGGCTGATGGGGGAGGTGTTCCTGGTATTGCGCCACCTTTAGTGGGAAGTTCATGGGTAAATGGTGGACAAGACGCGCTAATTGGTTATGTTTTGACCGGTGGCTTTGGGCCTGATGTTTTAATGTCTCGGTTTGATTATCTTACTGATAGAGAAATAGCCAGTCTGCTGACCTATATTCGGCAAGTTTTTGGCTCAGAGAGCAACCCGATATTTTTTAATCAGGTTGCCCTCGTTCGTTCAGATGTCGAGAAAAATCATGGATCCAGCGATCCTAAATAGGCGGCAAGAGCAACAATATCCTCATCTGATAAGTTGGCTACAGCAAGGGTCATTAGCGAGGCTAAAGTTCCTGCACGATCACCATTTCTAAAATCATTGAGTTGTCGAACCGTATAAAGAGGAGATATACCAGCAAGTCTGGGAACATCGCCAAGGCCATTCAGATCTGTGCCATGACAGGTGGAGCAAACAAAAGTAGTCCCATTGGCGCCGGTGGTAGCAAGGTCCTCGCCTCGGGCAAGGCTACCTGTAGGAGCATAAACTGTGAACCCAGAATAAGGGTGACGGGCCGTTGCTAGATCCCTATCTTGTGGTACTTCAATAATTCGACCATTTATTGGTTCAGTGCCGCCATCAGGATGTATATGACGCATTCTTCCATCACCTATGTAAGTCCTTGGCACAATATCGGCTTCAATAACTTCGTCTATCCAATCTATGACTTCGACTCCTGCATACCATTCAGCTGCTTCTTGAATTTGCTCATCAGTTGGATCAAATCGATTCATCCAGCTTCGGTCATGTCTCATAGCGCTAGATCCAGAAGGAGATCGCTGAGCGCCGCTTCTGAAATCTGCCATCTGCCTGGTTATATAACCGACTGTTAAGCCTGCAAGATGTGCTGATTCTGGGTGTCCTGCTCCAGCAAACCCATGACAAGCTGCACAAGCCCTGACATTTGGGCCATCACCATGAGCAACAACTTCTGGTACTGGCGCATGGTGGTTGTCAGGAAACCAATCTGGTGGATTCCAATGATCATCAATTTCTTCTTGGGTACGTACTAATGTGCTGCCTGGGACAGTACGTGGGGCTTGTAGATCAATATCTAAATCACGTTGAGGTAGTAATGACTCATCCATAGTCTGATAAGCCCACTCAAGGTCAGCTCGAGCAACAAACGTAGTTCCAATAGTCAAAATGAGTATCAAAAATCTCACTATTCCATCTCCTGAATTGGTGAATATATGAATATATAAGATACCGGAGTATTACTTCCAGTGATTCTTTATTGTATTTGAATTTTTTAGTTTCAGCAGGATATTAAAAGATAAGTAATTAGCAAATTTATCCAGTTACTAATTTTTTATGGCATGCTTAATCTTTTTGGGCTTTTATTTAAATTTTCAATGATTGAGCTTTCACGTTGGCGTTTATCAACACGCCTATTTATTCGTAATTGGAAAAGTGGGGAGTCAACGATCCTTTTAGGGGCTTTGATTGTTGCTGTTGCGGCAATGGGAGCTGTTGGATTATTCACTGATAGAGTTAAGCAAGCCGTTGCGCAACAAGCTGGAGAAATGTTAGCTGCAGATTTGAGACTTGAATCCAGTTACCCATTGTCTGAGGAGTATGTATTAAGAGCTAGTGCACTTGGTTTGAGTACGGCTGAAGTAATCCAGTTCAGAAGCGTTGTAATGGCAGGTGAGGGGAGTGCTCTTTCTGATATAAGAGGTGTTTCAGAAGCATTTCCATTAAGAGGTGAAGTGCGAATCGCAGATAGGCTTGCTGGTGTTCCAGAAATTGCGTCCAAAATGCCATCGCCTGGAGAGGTTTGGGCAGAGCCATCACTTTTAGTGCGTTTGAATATTGGTGTTGGCGACAGTATTCAAATTGGTGATCTCGCTTTAAGGGTTACTAAAACTTTAGAATTTCGCCCAGATGAAGGATGGAGGTTATACGAACTTGCGCCAACTTTATTGTTAAATGTAGCTGATATCGAGCATACAAAACTTATTCAGCCAGGTAGTCGTGTCGAGTATGAATATCTTTTTGCTGGCAACCAAAGACAGATAGATAGTTTTCGAATCGTTCTTCATGAAATGATGGGGCCAGATGAATCTCTTGATGATATCAATGATGCTAGACCAGAAGTTCGTTCATCTATTACGCGTGCTGAAAAATTTTTAACATTGTCAGCTTTAGTGAGCGTTCTTCTTGGTGGTGTAGCAGTCGCCATGGCGTCAAGAAGATATGTTTATAGACACTTAGATGATGTTGCATTAATGAAATGTGTTGGAGCTACACATTCTGAAGTATTAAATTTGATTCTTGCGCAGTTTTTTGGTCTTACATTTATCGCTGCTTTAATCGGGAGCATAATAGGTTTTCTAGCGCAATATGGATTAACGTTCTTTTTGGGGGATTTAATAGAAGCAGAGCTTCCTGTTCCCAATATCAGCGGTTTTATAATTGGCCCAATCACTGCGCTAGCAGTTGCGTTTGGATTTGCTCTTCCTCCATTACTTCAGTTAAAAAATGTTCCGCCCATTCGTGTTCTGCGGAAGGATGTAGAGACACCCGAACTCAGTTATTTTGCTATATATGGGACTGCAATAATAACTGTGACACTTATGCTTAGCTTTTTGTTTCGAGATATTGTTTTAGTTAGCTATTTGCTTGTGGGCGTTCTAGGGGCTTTTGCTTTATTGTATTTTGCCGGTAGATTGTTAGTTTCAATGGCTCAGCACTTTCGTGCAAGTGTTGGTGTTTCTTGGCGTTATGGTATTGCAAATATTGCACGTAGAGGCAGAGAAAGTAGTGTACAGGTTGTTGCTTTTGGTATTGGTTTGACTGTCTTGCTTCTTCTAACCCTTGTTCGAACAGAATTAATGACTGAGTGGCAGTCAAATTTGCCTGAAAACTCTCCAAATCACTTTGTAATAAATCTTCAGGAAAATGAGCTTGAGACTTTTGGAAAAATTTTAAATCAACATGGCATTCCAGTCCCGAAATTTTCTCCTCTGGTACGAGCACGAATTAGCCATATAAATGGTGTACCTTTGAGTCAGTATGAAGCTAAAGATGAAAATGCGAAGGAAGAGCTTAATGATGATTTAAACATTTCTTGGTCAGCGACACTCAATCCAGAAAATGAAATTGTGGATGGAGTGTGGTGGGACGATAATGTTGATGAGCCTCAATTATCACTTGAGTGGGAGGAGTTAGAAGATATGGGTTTGTCATTGGGTGATCAGCTGACTTTCTCTATTGCCGGAGAAAGTGTGGTTGTACGTATCACTAGTACTAGAAAAATTAATTGGGACTCATTCAGTCCAAACTTTTTTATGGTTGTAAACCCTGGAGTGATGGAGAATTTTGCACATACTTACCTTACTAGCTTTTATCTGGAATCTGAGAAAAGATTCGTTACATTGGAATTAGTTGATGAACTACCTGGAATATCAGTGATTGATATTGATGCCGTATTGGATCAGGTTAAAAGAGCTATGGCTAGCGCTGCTCTTGCGGTCCAATATGTTTTTTTATTTACGATTATTGCTGGTTTAATGGTTTTGCTGGCAGCTATCCAATCAACCAAAGATGACCGCATGTATGAAAGTGCAGTTCTAAGGACTTTAGGTGCTGCTAGATTAGTTATATTAAAAGGGGTTGCGGCTGAATTTATTGCGCTTGGTTTTATATCTGGGACTTTAGCGGCAGTATGTGCAGGAATTTCAGGAATCTACCTTTCTCGAGAATTCTTTGATCTTACGTATATTCCGGGGCCTTTCCTTTTTATATATGGTGCATTAGCTGGCGTTGGCATAGTAGGAATATGTGGAACAATTGCGGCCCGCTCAGTATGTAGTGAGCCACCAGTTCGAACACTCAGACGAATCTAACTATTTAGTGCCAGTGTTGGTGTTCTTCAGACCAAACACGACCAGCAGTTGCTGAAGTTGCTCCAGGGTCGTATTCGTCAACTGAGGTTAGAAAAACAATTAGGCCACCAACTAAAATAATAGTAACTAAACTCGCTACTACTCTCATGCTGGTAGACATTTTGTCTTTCTTTAAAAAACAGCATTTTTTGTATTTCGTGCCACTGCCACATGGGCAAGGTTCATTGCGTCCAATAGTCGCCATATTTAATCTCGTAATTCAATCGAAGACTAGTAAACCAGTTTCTTTTGATTGTTTCTAGATCTATATCTAATTTCGTTAAAATCTAAAGGTATAATTAAACTTCAGTGCAAGATCAGCTGAAACTGAACTGAATCGATTGTCTCTATCAAAATCTTGTAAATTATGATTTAGAACAATATAAGCTTCTTTCCCAGCTTCAGGTATCCAGTGAACACGTGCATTAATTCCCATGGTTTCACTAATATCATCATATTGTAGAAGGGTTACCCATGACAAAGTTGATGAGAAAATTATATCGTTACGAAGCTGAACCAGTCTCGTGCTAAAATTACCATGAGGTAATTTGACATCATTGAGCGCATAACTGAGAGTAGTACGTAAGCGTATTGATGGCCTCCATCCTAAACCGATGCTTATTCGCTCTCGTTCCCCATCATAAAAATCTCCTGCTTGATAGTTGAAATTTCCCCATACTTCTTTTGTATGATCACTATTTAGGTCTAATTCAGTTTCATCAAAAGAGTATTTTTTAATAGGAATGACTACTGAATCTGATCCTCTCGTCCAGATACTGTAAGGTTCGCTAAGATTTTCTTCGGTTTTATGTATGCGTAGGTATCCTCGTATGCGTGATGCTGTATCAAATTCAAGGGCTCTAAGTGTGATGACTTGTGTTTGTAGATCTCCTTTTATCAATTCGATCCGTTGCGCATCAATGCCTGAATAAATAGCTGAATAACGACCACCTTCAGGCCGTATCGTATAACCTAGTTTAAATATTTGATCATTTACGCCTGATCTATTGACGTAGCCTAAAGCCGGAAAAAAATTTTCTTCTATTCTTTTAAATCCTAGTTGACCTCGAAAACCAGTTGAATTAGGGGCACGAATACGTAATCCAAATGCACTATCATTACCATCGATTCCCTCGGTACTTGATTCTTGATACCAGAGATCAGTTTCTAAAGCTCTTCCTCCGGGAAGACGAGTATTGGCATAACGTAAATCTATTCCAACAAGTGAATTACCACTATTGGAGCGCGGGTCTCCATCAGTAACGATTATTCCTAAAGTAGATTCTTCTAGTATATTTGCTGCAGCACGACCTACAAAAATATCGGTAGCAGAAATGTCACCATGTTCGCCTTGTTGAATAGTTAATGCTCCTAGATTCCAACCACCAAGACGACCTGCAACTTTAGCACCCATATCCAGGTCAACTGGTTGTCCTGAAGAACTAAGTCCTATTCGCCTAGAAAAATATGGTTGTGCACTCTGTAAGTCTGGCCTAGAGAATGTATCCATTTGTCCAGCGCTATACCCATCCAAGCTACCAATTCTTCCGAATTGAAAAATATCAGAATCCCTTAGAAAAAATGCACGTTTCTCAGGGAAGAATAGATTGAATCGAGTAAATTCTACTTGCCGGTCATCTACTTCAGTTGCCGAGAAATCTGTATTAAAGGTAAGTGCAGAATTTAGCGAAGGAGTAATTTTGTAATAAAGATCTAATGATGGCGAGGTGTTTTCACCGGTAGGCGGAAGATCGGCATAGTTTTTTTGGGAACTTATTACTAATGACGGGACTATATCTAAGCCGCGTCCAAGCTGAAGATCTTCAAATCCTACAGCTATCCCTGCAATACTTGGATTTGTTGTTTGGTTTCTTGATACCCATGCTATTCCTTCTTCTCCTCTACTAATATCACGTTCAAAATTAATGCCCCATGTATCATTGTTAGGGTTAAATGAGAGTGTTTTGAATGGTATTGCCATTTCTGCGCTCCACCCCTCTTGATCAGCAGAAGCTGCTGCTCGCCATATCCCATTCCAATTCATGTCTGTATTTGTGGTATTAACAAAAATCCCCTCCATTCTGAGGCCGTTAGGATTGACTTGAAATCTATATCCATTTCGCTTGTCATTGAATGTATCAATGATCACGGCAAACAACTCATCACTCCAGAATGCTTCTCCTTGTCTTAGTACATTCGCAACCATTGCATCTGGATTAGAATCAAAAAGACGTGCGCCTATATATAAAGATTCATCATCGTAATAGACGTAAACCAAGGTTTCTTGAGTTGGTTGAATATATTCTGTTGGTTCCACTTGATGCATGTCATTTATTTGAGTGGCTTCATACCAAATAGGTTCATCTAGAATGCCATCGAGAGTCGGTGGTGTATTAAGTTTATTTATATTTAGAGATTTCATCTGTGCGCCATTGGGCACAATGTCTTGTGTATTTCCCACGTTCAATGCAAGGGTTATAAGTACACAAAAACTGGTGCGCAGTAGAGTACAGAGATTGTTAAATGTGTTTATCAAAATGACTGCTAAATTTTCTCTTAGTTTCTATTTAATAAAAGGTACAAGCGCTCACATTGTGCAACAAAGAAAAATATTTACTAATTACATTTTTGATAGTTACTCAAATTGAAAGGGTTTGAAAAAATTTATAGTTTTTTGCTTTATTAAAAAATACAATAATGTATAAAAACATATATTGTTATATTATTCGTTATGAGCTTCGAAAATCCAATAAATTACGTAGCTAAGGAACCTACAAGTAGAGTGGCTAGACGTAGGTTGAGAATGCGAGAGACATTATTAGAAGTTGGAGCAAGACAATTCTGCGCCAGGGGTATTTCATCTGTTAGCGTGGAAGATTTGCTTATAGAAGCTGATATATCACGAGCGACATTTTATAGTATTTTCTCTAGTAAAAACAATTTATTAGAATTTATACTTAATCCTTTGTTTGATATATTAGTGCGGAAAATTACTCCACTGGTTAATCTTCCGGCGAAAAAAGCCTTTGATTCAATTACTGAGATTTATATTGATGTATGGCTAACCAATCGCGATGGATTGTTATTGATTTCATTAGAAGATATAGAAGCTTGTGAGCAATTCAGTAGTAAATATACCGGTTTATATGAGGGACTATTATCAGTTCTAGTAAACGCGGAAAAAGAGAATTTGCTGCTGAATGGTAGTGCACATTACTCTATGCGGATCTTGGTGACTACAGCAATTCAACTTTTGAAGATTTATGAGGATCATCCTGATGGTGAGACGTTGTTTCGAAATACGATGAGAAAACTAATTTTTGGTAGAGACTAGATACGGCGTGACTTCATTTTCAAAACATTTCTATGGTGATCAGGTTGCATTGTTAACAGTCCTGTTTGCAGGGGTACTGGTGGCAGCATTAGACATTGCTATTGTAGGGCCGGCTTTACCAGCTATTCAAAATCAATTTGGAGTTAATGGAAGGGAGATTTCATGGGTATTTAGCAGTTATATACTTTCAGGATTAATAAGTGCGCCATTAATGGCAAAACTTTCTGACAGGTATGGTCGCCGAAACGTATATCTCTTTGATATTTTAATTTTTGGAGCTGGTTCTTTGTTAGTGGCAGCTTCAACTAATTTTGAATTACTTCTATTTGGTAGGGTTGTTCAAGCAATTGGAGCTGGGGGTATTCTTCCTGTCGCAAGTGCTGTAATCGGGGATACTTTTCCAGAAAAGAGCCGAGGACCAGCATTGGGTTTAATTGGAGCTGTATTCGGTATTGCATTTTTATTAGGCCCTTTGTTTGGTGGGGTATTGCTCCAGTGGAGTTGGCGTTGGTTATTTTTAATAAACCTACCCATAGTATTACTGGTCTTCTGGAAAGCAAGACTTCTACTACCCTCGGTGTCTAAAGATGAAAAGCTTCCTTTCGATTGGATTGGCACCTCATTTTTGAGCATTTCTCTTCTTTCACTGTCAATAAGTATTAGTTGGATTGATGTAGACAATATTTTATTAGGTCTTAAAAACCCTAAAGTTTCTGTCTTACTGATTGTTACGTTAGTTAGTATTTGCTTTTTTTGGCTTGCAGAAAATCGAGCTGTGGACCCAATTTTGCCTCCAAACCTATTTCTTAAGCGTGAACTAAGACTTTTAGGTGTGATAGCAATAGGAACAGGTCTTGTTGAGGCAGGTATGATTTTTTTGCCATCATTTGCGGTAGTTGCATTCAATGTAGAAGAAGCTACTGCTAGCTTCATGTTAGTGCCTTTAGTATTTTCAATGATTCTTGGCGCACCTCTTGCTGGGTCATTAATCCCACGCATGGGGGTCAATAGGGTTATACAAGTAGGGCTGCTATTTGTCATTTTTGGTACATTTATTTTTTCAATTAATAATTTTAATACGATCATTTTTTATCTGGCTGGATTTTTAATAGGTGTGGGTCTATCGGGTATTTTGGGAGCACCTTTGCGTTTTATAATTATTAAAGAAGTGCCAGTTAATCAAAGTGGCGCTGGGCAGGGGTTATTGACAACCTTTTTAAGTATTGGACGTATATTAGGCGCGGCCGGCATTGGCGGTTTAATTGCTGTCAAGGCTGACGCATTAGACGGATATAAGTCAGCTTATCTGGTAGTTGGGATGATAATGATTATGATTTTTTTCTGTAGTTTATTTTTACGGTCATACAAACATGCAAATTCTGCTCAGAAAAACTAAAAATTCAATAAGGCTTTATAGTGCTAGCGCTTCAGCCAATCGAAGTGCAGAATAACGAGTTCACGTAATGAGTTAATAAGGTGGAATCATGAGAGATGATTGGATCGCACCATCAATTTTATCTGCTGATTTTGCACGCTTGGGTGATGAGGTTGAAAGTGTATTAAAGGCTGGAGCAGATCTTGTTCACTTTGATGTGATGGATAATCATTATGTGCCAAACCTTACCATTGGCCCTATGGTTTGCGAGGCTTTGCGTGGTCACGGTATTACGGCACCTATTGATGTACATCTTATGGTGAGCCCGGTTGATAGGCTGGTAGAAGATTTTGCAAAGGCAGGCGCGAGCTATATTAGCTTTCATCCAGAGGCTAGTGACCATCCAGACCGTACTCTTCAGCTAATTAGGGATGTTGGATGTAAAAGTGGTTTGGTCTTTAATCCTGCAACAACAACAAGTTGGTTGGACCATGTGATTGATAAGGTAGACATGGTTTTACTCATGTCGGTTAACCCAGGGTTTGGGGGTCAAGAATTTATAAATACAACTTTGGAAAAATTGGTTTCAGTGCGTCAAATAATTGATCAATCTGAATTGCCTATACGACTGGAAGTAGATGGTGGTGTTAAAGTTGAGAATATTGCAAAAGTAGCATCAGCTGGAGCAGATACATTTGTTGCTGGGTCAGCTATATTTGGGGCGGAGGATTATTCAAGTATTATTGCTCAAATGAAAAGTGAGATCGCTTCAGTCAGGTAAGACAAATGCTTGATGAACCAAGGAAGGTGCGATTTGATCGATAAAGATATTCTTTAGATATCTCCCTCAATGCAGTTTTAGAATCTCTATTTTGAGATACATTAGAAAGCTAGAGGATTAGTTGCCTATTCTTGGTTTTATGTTGATATTCCTTCTTGAATATAGTTTTTGTAAGGGTTTGTGGCGGTCGAGTAGTGAGTTTTGTTAATTCTGTCTTGTAAAAGCAACAGTGATCAATGGAGATATAGCTAAAAGTGACTTGGACAGTTCATAAATTTGGTGGCACCAGTTTAGCTGATGCTAAATGCTTCCAGCAGGTAGCTAATATTGTTTTATCACAACCAGATACTAATCGTGCTGTTGTTGTTTCTGCGGTTGGCGGTGTAACTAATTTGCTTTTTAATCTCATTGAGACTGCATCGGCGCAGGAAACTACAAGTCAATTAATAAATGAATTGCGAACTCGTTATGAAGTGATAGTCACAGAATTATTGACTGAGCAACAATCTATAGAATTTATGGGGCAATTTGAAAATGACTTGACTGACATTGATAGTGTTCTAAAAGCATTATCTCTTGTAAAAGCTGCCTCCATTCGCAGCCAAGACATGGTGACTGGTTATGGAGAACTTTGGTCAGCTAGATTACTTTCTGCTTTGTTTATGAATAGACAGGATGGTAAAAAAAATGTCCTGTTTGTTGATGCCCGAGATGTTTTAGTTGTTGAACCAGGTGAAATGGGGCCGATAGTTTCTTGGGAGCCTACACAGAAAAATTTAGCCGAAAAAGTACCCTCTAACTTTCAAGGAACTATAGTCATTACAGGTTATATAGCCCGCAACTCAGATGGATTGCAAACCACTCTTGGGAGAAATGGTAGTGACTATTCAGCATCAATATTTGGTGCACTTTTGGTTGCAAATGAGGTCAATATTTGGACTGATGTTGATGGAGTGATGAGTGGTGACCCGAGGAGGGTGCCAGAAGCTCAGGTTATTGATGAAATTTCATACAATGAAGCGATGGAATTGGCATATTTTGGAGCCAAAGTAATACATCCTCAGACAATGGCACCTGCAGTCAAACATGGCATTCCAATTCGTATAAGAAGTACTTTTAATCCGGATCATCCTGGAACTCAGATAATCAAGGAAGTGAGCCAGCGAAAAAATCTTATCAAGGGCGTGAGCGGGATCGATAGTGTTGCACTAGTGAATCTAGAAGGCGCAGGCATGATCGGTGTGCCTGGAACAGCTGATAGACTTTTTGGTGCATTGCGTGCATCAAATGTTTCGGTGATGCTGATTTCTCAGGGTAGTTCAGAGCATTCAATTTGTTTTGCAGTTCCAAATAATTCTGCTGACCTTGTGAAAGCAATCGTTGAACAGGCTTTTTCTGTTGAACTTGCACAGGGCCAAATACAGAATGTAGAGGTTACAAATGAGTGTGGAGTTTTGGCAGTAGTAGGCGATGGGATGGCCGGCATTCCTGGAGTAGCTGGCAGATTCTTTCGTACACTTGGTAGCGCAGGAATAAATGTTAGAGCCATTGCTCAGGGCGCTTCAGAACGTAATATTTCTGCTGTTATATCGGCTAAAGACATGACACGTGCGCTTAGAACTGTGCATGCTAGTTTTTATCTTTCTACTAAGACTTTATCTATTGGGTTAATTGGTCCAGGTGCAGTAGGTAGTGCTCTATTGGATCAAATTAGCGGAGAAGTAAGTCGTCTTCGTAAGGTTTTTAATTTGGACCTTAGGCTTCGAGCAATTGGAGGCTCTAAGAAAATGCTGCTTGATGAACAGTCAATAAATATTCAAAACTGGAAAGATAATCTAAGTTTAGGTGAAAAAATGAATATTGATCAGTTTGTTGAGCATGTTCAGGCTGATCATTTGCCACATGCTGTATTAATTGATTGTACTGCTGAATCATCAATTGCAGAACAATATGCTAATTGGTTGCATCGCGGAATACATGTAATAACTCCTAATAAAAAGGCACATAGTGGGCTAAGTGATTATTACTCTTCTTTACAAAATATCACAAAGACTGCAAACACTCATTTTCTATATGAGGCAACTGTAGGTGCTGGGTTGCCAGTTATTCAAACACTTAAGGATCTTGTTGAAACAGGCGATGAGATATACAGCATTACGGGTATTTTTTCTGGAACTCTTTCATATCTATTTAATGTGTTTGATGGGAGTCGTCCGTTTTCAGAAATAGTTCGGGATGCTCGGGCGCATGGCTACACGGAGCCAGATCCGAGAGATGATTTATCGGGTTTAGATGTTGCAAGGAAGGCTGTCATATTAGCACGTGAAGCAGGTCTTCAGATTGAACTTGATGATGTTCAAGTTGAGAGTTTAGTGCCAAATAAATTAATTGAATCTGATGTAAATGAATTTTTAGAAAAATTGTCAAATTTTGACGATGCATTGGGGAATCGTTATTTGAAAGCACATGAAGATGAACATGTATTACGTTATGTGGCTGATTTAGATTTGAAATCTAGGAAAATTTCAGTACGTTTGGAAGAATTTCCAATGAATCACCCTTTTGCGAGTATCAGCTCAACGGACAATATAGTTCAGTTTGTGACTAGGCGATATTGTGAAAACCCCTTGATAATTCGTGGTCCAGGAGCAGGCCCAGATGTAACAGCAGCAGGCATCTTTGCCGATCTTTTGCGCTTGTGCAGCATGTTAAGTGCTACAAACGATTAATTTGTCAAATGCAATATATAAGCACTAATGGCATACATCAGACTGATCTAGTTAATGCAATTAACCAAGGTATTGCTCCAGATGGAAGACTTTATGTCCCAGAGGTACTACCAAGGTTTAGTCCAAGTAAACTACAAGGCGAATCTTTAACAGAAATAGCTGTTGAGATACTAAAGCCTTTTTTTGCTGGATCTTTTCTTGAGGATAGTTTGATAACTCTTTGCGAAGATGCATTTAATTTTTCAATTCCTCTTGAAGAGTTAGAGCGCGGAAAGTTATCCGTTTTAGAATTATTTCATGGTCCAACTGCTGCATTTAAGGATGTTGGAGCTAGATTTCTTGCGGCAGTTATGGAACGTTCTTTTGAAAAAACTGGCTTCAATGACAAAAGACCCTTAACAATTCTTGTAGCTACTTCTGGGGACACTGGAGGTGCTGTTGCATCAGCATTTCATGGACGAAGTGGTATTAGAGTGGCTATTTTATTTCCTAGAGGGCAGGTCTCGCCAAGACAAAAGCATCAACTTACATGTTGGGACGGTAATATTACTGCTTATGAAGTAAATGGAACCTTTGATCAATGCCAAGCTTTAGTTAAAAGTGCCTTTTCAGATGAATGTATTCTTAAAGAGCATCGGTTGAGTGCTGCAAATAGCATTAACTTAGGACGTCTTCTTCCGCAAACGGTGTACCATGCTGCAGCTTCTATGTGGCATTGGCGCAAACATGGGTCTCCTGCAAGTTTTATTGTTCCTACAGGCAATCTAGGTAATGCGCTCGCCTGTATTTGGGCCCGTGCAATGGGATTGCCTATAGGTGAGATTGTTTTATCTACAAACTCGAATCAAGTTATTCCAGATTTTTTATCAACAGGACAATGGCAGCCACGTCATAGCATACAAACACTAGCTTCGGCTATGGATGTTGGTGATCCAAGTAATATGGAACGTTTATTTAACCTTATTCCTGATTTTTCTGAGTTAAGGGGTTCTATAGAAGCTTATCCAATTGATGATGCAGCAATTAGAAAGCAGATTGCTGATGATTTTGTGAATAGGGGTAAAATTTGGTGTCCCCATACAGCTACAGGTTTTCGAGCTTATGATCAACTTCCCTTAAAAAGGCGTAAGGCTGCTACTTGGATCGTTGCTGCTACTGCACATCCAGCAAAATTTGAAAATATCGTGGAGAACGCTATAGGAGAAATAGTTGAAATACCTGAGTCTTTGCAGAACTTGTTAACACTTCCAACGCGTTACCAACAACTCGAACCTAAGATCACATCGCTTAGAAATGAGTTATAATAAAATTAATTAAAACAATAAGTTAATAGATATTATTTATCTTTATGCAGACCTTCTGCTGATCGTAGTACTTTTATTGAGTTTATTTATTATGGTTGGATATTTAAGAAATAGTAGGCGTATGAAGGATCCATTCACTCAGGTGATAGAAAAGATAAGCATAGATTACCTTCATAACGTAATTTTGACAGATGATATCGATGGGGAGATCCACTTAGAGTACATCCTATTCACTAGTAAAGGGTTTGTGGTACTGGATATTAAGAATACTGTTGGTGTGCTTTATGGTGGTAATCAAATGGATGAATGGACAGTTTTGACTAATCATAAACGAGTAACTTTAAGAAACCCTCAACATGCTCTTACTAATAGGATCGCGGCTATGAAAATACTGGTTAGGGATGTTCCAGTTACTGGGTATGTTTTATTTGCCAGTGGAACAGATTTTGGTGATAACCGACCAGAAAATATCTGTCTTCCAAAGGAACTGCTAGAGAAGTATAGGAAACCAAAAAACAGCGAACTAGATCGTGTAATTGAGGCTTTTAGCCCGTACTGGAAGATCATTTGTAAGGAAGTTAAAAGTAATTCTCCTGACTGATATTGATTTGCAACTGCTAATTAATATATCAGTTGAGTCCAAATAATTGCTGAGCATTGACACGACTGGCTTCAGCTATTTTTAATTCTGGAATATTCAAAATTTCTGATAGTTTTTTAAGAATATGAGGAAGATGTTTCGGTTCATTCCGTCTGCTTGAAGGCTTATTCGGGAGATCTTTAGGCATTAGGTACGGAGCATCAGTTTCCAGGAGCAGGCGTTCTAGTGGAATCTGTGGAACGGATTTTCTTAGTGAAGCTCCACGTTTTTCATCACATAACCATCCGGTGATTCCAATATAAAGATCCATTTGAAGATAGGCATAAAGTTGCTCTAGTCCACCCGTAAAACAGTGAGCAACTCCACCTTTTAACCTATGGCGCATTGGTTTTAGTAATTTAACAAAGTCAGTATGGGCTTTGCGCTGGTGCAAAAAAACGGGAAGATTGATTTCAGCTGCTAACTCCAGTTGCATTGAGAACGCCGTTATCTGATCTGATTTGCTAGAAAAGTTTCTATAGTAATCAAGACCACATTCGCCTATTGCAATAATCTTGTTGCAAGCAGCTATTTTTCTTAAAGCATTAATGCTTCCTTCTTCCAAATTTTTTGCATAGTGTGGGTGTATGCCTGCTGTTGCATATAGGAGTTGGGGGTATTTATTAGCAAGTTCGAGAGCACGTTCACTCTCTGCCACACTTGTTCCTGTAACTATTATGCTGCAGATGCCCGCCGACTCTGCATTTTGCAGAACATTTGAAATATCATGATTAAAGGAGTCATGGGTAAGATTAGCTCCAATGTCTATAAGTGATTGCATTTCTTGCTTTAGAATAAAAAATCCTTTTTAAATCATCAAATCAAATATGTAATGTTTATTTTGATTATTTTAAAATTATATATTTCACACGTCGTTTTACATAGGTATACAATAAGAGTCTTGTTATTCAAACGTATTTTATGAAGTATTACGAGGGAGCTTTATGAGCGATATTGAGTCGCCAAAGGATCATGTTGCGCCAGAGTCTAACCAAAAAACTGACGAAAATAGTATTGAAGAAAATATTAAAGCGCGTTCAACTTGGCTGAGATTGCTTTTTATGGTTCTTTTCTTTGCCATTTGGAGCGTTTCTAGAGTGGTGGTTATTGCAGTAATGGTCTTGCAATTTATTATGATGCTGGTTTCGGGAAAAACTAACAACCGTCTAACTAGATTTGGCCAAAGTCTTGCTACCTATTCATATCAGCTGGTTGCATATTTGGTCTTCGTCACGGACAAACAGCCATTTCCTTTTGACGAATGGCCAGGTGACTGACAACCTTAATTTTCTTTAACTAAGGGATCGAAAAAAATCTTATGAGGCTTCATCTGATTCAACAAGTTCTCTAAGAACATATTGGAGAATGCCTCCATTCATAAAATAAGCTTGTTCTTTTGGTGTATCTATTCGCACCTGAGCATTAAAGGAGACTTTGATTGCATTGTTCTTAGTTGCAATCACGTTAACCTGTTTTGCCATTCCTCCATCAATGCCTTTTATTTCAAAGGTCTCTTCACCGGTGATACCAAGCGTTGAGGCATTTTCACCATCCATAAATTGTAATGGCAGTACCCCCATTCCAATCAAATTAGAGCGATGTATGCGTTCATAGCTTTCAACGAGTACAGCTTTAACTCCTAAAAGTTGTGTGCCTTTGGCTGCCCAGTCCCGCGAAGAGCCTGACCCATATTCTTTTCCGCCTATTACAAGTAGCGGTATATTTTCAGAGGCGTAGCGTTTTGAGGCTTCAAAAATACTTACTTGTTCACCGCTTGGTATATGAGTTGTCCATCCGCCTTCAGTGCCTGGGGCAAGTTGATTGCGCAGTCTAATATTAGCAAAAGTTCCTCGCATCATTACTTCGTGATTACCTCGACGTGAGCCATAAGAATTAAAATCTTTTTGCTCTACACCTAAGCTACGTAGATAATCAGCAGCTGGGCCATTTGATGCAATTGCACCTGCGGGCGATATGTGGTCAGTGGTAACGGAATCTCCTAACATTGCTAAAACATGGGCGTTTTGAATATCACTAATTGGTTCTGGTTTTAACTGCATTCCTTTAAAGTATGGTGGGTTCTTAACATATGTTGATGAGTCATCCCATTCATAGGTTTCGCCAGCGGGAATTTGAAGGCTATTCCAGTTCTCATCTCCCTCGAAAACACCGGCATAGCTAGTTGCAAACATTTTTGCATCAATATTTTTTGAAATCAGCTCATGTATTTCATGAGAACTAGGCCAGATATCACGTAAGTAAATATCAATTCCATTTTGATCTTGGCCTAATGGGTCGTTATAAAGGTCTATTTCCATATTTCCAGCTAAAGCATAGGCAACAACTAGCGGGGGAGAGGCAATAAAGTTCATTCGAACCAGTGGATGTATTCTGCCTTCAAAGTTCCGATTACCAGAAACTACTGAGCAACTTATTATTTCGCTTGATTGAGTTGCATCAGCAATTTCTTTGGGAAGAGGGCCCGAATTGCCGATGCAGGTAGTACAACCATAACCAACAATGTTAAAACCTAACTTTTCTAGGTCATCCAAGAGGTCAGTTTTTTTAAGATATTCAGTGACTACCTTTGAACCTGGTGCAAGGGAGGTTTTAACCCATGGTTTTGGCAGTAAACCTTTAGCAGCAGCATTTCTTGCTAACAATCCTGCGCCCACCATAACAGCTGGGTTTGATGTATTAGTGCAACTTGTAATTGCTGCTATAAGAACTGCTCCATCCCTTAAGTTAAATGAATTACCATTTAATGAAACTTCCGGGTTATCTGTCTTATTCCTTTCTGCAGCTATTGGTTTTGTTAGTTGTTCGAATTTACGCGCTGACTCACGTAGTGAAATACGATCTTGTGGTCTTTTTGGACCAGCTAAACTTGGTTCTACTGAATCTAACTCAAGTGATAGTGTTTCGCTATAATTAGCATCTGTCTGACCACGCCATAGTCCTTGCGTTTTTGCATAAGCTTCAACTAATTGTACTTGTGAATTAGGCCTTCCTGATAGTTCTAGATAGCGAAGAGTTTCTTTGTCAATAGGGAATACTGCACAAGTGCTGCCGAACTCAGGTGACATATTTCCGAGTGTTGCACGGTCAGCTAGAGGCAAATGATCTAGGCCGTCACCATAAAATTCTACAAACTTACCTACTACACCACGCTCTCTAAGCATCTGTGTAACAGTTAATACTAGATCTGTAGCAGTTGCTCCTTCTGTTAGTTGGCCTTTTAATTCAAAGCCAAGAACTTGGGGAATTAGCATTGTGATTGGCTGGCCAAGCATTGCCGCTTCTGCCTCGATTCCTCCTACACCCCATCCTAGTATTCCAAGACCATTTATCATGGTTGTGTGTGAATCTGTTCCAACCAATGTGTCAGGGTAAGCTAATCGCTCTGAGTTTCGATGTTCATCAAAAATTACACGGCTTAGGAACTCTAAGTTAACTTGGTGAACAATTCCTGTATTTGGAGGTACAACTTGAAAGTTAGCGAAGGCTTCTTGACCCCATCTCAGAAATGAATACCTTTCCTTGTTTCTTTCAAATTCAATGGCATTATTTTTGTTTAAGCTACTAGCAGTGCCAAAATGATCCACTTGTACCGAGTGATCAATAACTAACTCTGCAGGGGATAAAGGGTTTATCGATGATGCGTTTCCTCCTAGCTCAACAACAGCATCTCTCATAGCAGCTAAATCTACAACTGCCGGTACCCCAGTAAAGTCCTGTAGTATCACGCGAGCCGGTGTAAAAGCTATTTCTATGTTAGGTTTAGCTTTTGCATTCCACATAGCAAGGGATTCAATATCTTCTCTGGTTATATCAATGCCATCCTCATGACGAAGTAGGTTTTCAAGGAGGATTTTTAAAGTGTATGGAAGTTGATGGACAGATTCTTTTTCAACGGAATCTAATTTATAAATATTATAGTCGGTGTCATTTACACTAAGCGATTGATATGCATTAGAACGAACAGTCATGGGTTATACCTTGGTTATTAAACATGGTCATTAAGCGCGGCGCGGATTATAGCAGGGGTAACGCTTAGTGTTACTTTATCTTTG
>MDTE01064784.1_pt1 | contig 18588 bp, 15 predicted proteins | sample 811231 | NCBI WGS metagenome assembly MDTE01 (sample SAMN05326651, study PRJNA326480) | marine metagenome | isolation source: seawater | place: Indian Ocean: Red Sea | collected 2010 | reverse complement strand
TTAAAAAAAGAAAGAGATCCTTCAATATTAATTTTAGATTTCGGATCTCAATATTCTGAATTGATTGCGAGAAGAATTAGAGAAACTAATGTTTTTTCTCTTGTAGTAAGTAATCAAATATCAATTGATGTTATTAATGAAATTACTCCAAAAGGGATAATTTTAAGTGGTGGCCCAAACTCTGTATATGACGAAAATGCACCAAAATGTGATGAGAAAATTTTTAATTTAGGTATACCAATTCTTGGAATTTGCTATGGAATGCAATTAATGGTCAAAGAATTAGGTGGAACTGTTAAACCTGCTATTAGAAAAGCTGAGTACGGAAGAGCTCCTATAAGTATTGATATAGAAAGTGATTTACTTTCTAATGTTAAAGATCAATCAATTATGTGGATGAGTCATGGAGACTCAATTGGTTTTTTACCAGATGGATTTCAAAAAATTGCTCATACGGAAAATACACTTCATGCAGCAATTTCACACGAAAAAAGAAAGTTATTTGGTGTGCAATTTCATCCTGAAGTTATACATTCAGAGTTTGGCATGACTGTAATTAAAAATTTTGTTTATTCTATTTCTAATTGCGAAGCTGATTGGACTACTGAAACTTTTTTAGATGAAACAATTCCTATTATTAAAAATCAAGTTAGAGACAAAAAAGTTTTGCTAGCTTTATCTGGAGGAGTTGATTCATCAACTTTAGCTTTTCTTCTCAATAGAGCAATTGGTCAACAGCTGACATGTATGTTTATTGATCAGGGTTTTATGAGAAAAAATGAGCCAGAATTTTTGATGGATTTTTTCGATAAAAAATTTCAAATAAAAGTAGAATATGTTAACGCGCGAGAAAGATTTATTAGAAAACTAAAAGGTATAATTGACCCAGAGGAAAAAAGAAAAATTATTGGTAGAGAGTTTATAAGAGTATTTGAAGAGGAGAGCAACAGGTTAGGCCCATTTCAATATCTCGCCCAAGGAACCTTATATCCTGATGTTATTGAAAGTGCTGGAACTAATGTTGATCCAAAAACAGGTGAAAGGATTGCTGTAAAAATAAAAAGTCACCACAATGTTGGAGGTTTGCCAAAAGATTTACAGTTTAAATTAGTTGAGCCATTGAGAAAACTTTTCAAAGATGAAGTTCGAAAAGTTGGAACTGCCTTAGGATTACCAGATGAAATTATCAAAAGACATCCTTTCCCAGGCCCTGGCTTAGCTATAAGGATTTTAGGTGAAGTTACTGATGAGAAACTTAACTGCTTAAGGGATGCGGATTTGATAGTTAGAGATGAAATAAAAAATGCTGGTCTTTATGACAATATTTGGCAAGCTTTTGCTGTATTATTACCAGTTAAAACTGTAGGGGTTATGGGAGATAAAAGAACCTACTCATGGCCAATAGTTTTACGATGTGTGTCAAGTGAAGATGGTATGACTGCAGATTGGTCAAAAATTCCTTTTGAGATTCTAGAAAGAATTTCAAATAGAATTGTAAACGAAGTGGTTCAGGTTAATAGAGTGGTTTATGACATAACAAGTAAACCCCCTGGGACTATTGAGTGGGAGTGAGGGAAAATTGCCTTATTTCTTCAAAAATGGAATTAATAGGTTTGCCACAGGTTTGTCACAAAAATTTTGCTTCAAAGAAGTCAATGATATCAATGACTTTGAAGTATTAAACTTGGGTAGAACTATTGAATGGGAATAGTTGGTATTTTTATATTTATTGTTGGATTATGTTTAGGAAGTTTTATAAATGTTGTAATTTATAGACTTCCTCAAAAACAATCTATCTTATATCCAGGTAGTTGTTGTCCAAAATGTAAAGTAAAAATTAGTTGGTTTGATAATTTACCTTTAATAAGTTGGGTTCTTTTGAGAGGAAATTGTAGAAATTGTAAAGCAAAAATATCCGTCTCATATCCAATTATTGAATTAACTGTAGGTTTTTTTGTTTGGAGAAATATTTATTCTAATCCCTCTATTTATAGCGATATTTCACAGAATTTAATAATTTTGCTTGGAACTTTTTTAAGTTGTTGTTTGATTACTTTAGCAATATTAGATATTAAATATTTTTGGCTTCCAAAAATTCTTACTTTGGGAGGATTACTAGTTGGACTTACGTCATCATTTTTGATTGATTTATTCGATGATATAGACAAATTTGACTATTCAATTAATTCCTTTTTTGGAGGAATATTAGGTTTCTTGTTTTTTTATTTATTGAGCATTTTAGGTCAAAAAATTTACAAAAAACCTGTTTTAGGTAATGGTGATGCAAAATTAAGTGCTTTGATAGGTTCTTGGTTAGGAATAAAAGGACTTTTTATATCGATATGGCTTTCATTTTTTGCTGCAGGAATTTTTGTTTTTTTAGGATTAACTTTAAAAAAAATTAAAAGAAATCAAAAGATACCTTTTGGTCTATTTTTATCAATTTCTTGTTTATTTGTATGGAACTTTGGGAATGATATATTTTTAAAAATTATTTTTAGAAATTAATAATTATTTTTATCCTACAGTTGACATCATGCTAAACATTGGAAGATACATAGCAATAAGAATGATTCCAACGAAGACAGCTACAAAAATTATCATTAAAGGTTCCATAATAGATGTAAGGCTTTTGACGCTTGAAGAAACCTCATCCTCATAAAAATCAGCAAGTTTTGTAATCATTTCGCTAAGTTCCCCAGTCTCTTCTCCAATTCTGAACATTGATGTAAACATAACTGGAATGACTGCTTCTTTATCAAAAGCTTTATGCATTGGATTCCCTGACTGGATATCTATATAAGCATTTTCAATTATCCTATTAAATATTTTGTTTTTTAGAGTTTTTTTGGATATTGTTAATGCTTCTAATATTGGCACTCCAGCGCTATTAAGTGATGATAATGTACGCGAAAAATTAGCAAGACATGACTTTGTGACCAAATCTTTTGTTATTGGTAATTGTAGTAATGTTTTGTCGTACCACCAAATAAAAGCAGATCTACTAGATAAATATTTAAAAAATAACCAAAGAGCTATTCCAGATGGAATTGCTTTGAAATAAAATTGAATTGATCTGAGTTGATCTGATAAATCAATCAAGAATTGAGTTATTCCTGGCAAAGGAGCCCCTGACTGCTCGTAAATATCTACAAAAATCGGAATCACAAATAGCATCATTATAAAGACAATTACAGTTGTGAGAATTGCAATAGCAGTTGGATATGCCAGAGCGCTTTTTATTTGACCTTTAATTTTTGCAAGACTTTCTAATAATTTAGCTTGACGATCTAACGTGGTTGGTAACAAACCGGCAGTCTCTCCAGCATTTACAAGTGCTCTATACATTTCATTAAATACTTCTGGATATTTTTCTAACATTTCTGACATTGTTGATCCTTTACTTATTCCCAAAGCAATTTCTCTAAATGAGTATCTTATAGACGTATTTTCTGAAGTATCAGAAATAATTTTCAACGATTCTAGTAAAGGTAAACCAGTCCTTATCATTGATGAAAGTTGCTTTGTCGCTACAGCTAAATCTTTTATTGGTGGACTTTTTAATCTTCTCCCTTCAAGAGATTTTGGTTTTAATAATTTCTTTTTTTCCCTGAGAGCAGTCATATCGCCTTCAATAAATTCTTTTCTCTCTTGAATTTTTAATTCAACATATGTTTTTAATATTGATAATTTACTTTTTTGTTTTTTTCTTAGATTTTTATTCGTTGAAGGGATAGGAATAACATTTCTATATTTTTGAAGTATTTTTGAATTTTTGTGCTCAGGTTCTTTTTTAGGATTATCAAGCACTTTCCTCTTATGCCTTGCTTTTTGCAAAAGGCGCCTTAATCTTGCATTTTCTACATATTTATAGTCCACTATTTTTGAAATTTAAAGTGATTTTTAGCATTAAATTTAGTTTTCAATATTTGAGTTTATTTCATCAAGAATTCCTTTGAGAACATTAGGACGATTACATTTATAGTACGCTTCGTCAGTTGTTATGATGCTTTGCTTTACCAGTTGAGATAAGGATTGTTCTAGTGTTTGCATTCCAAATTTCCCTCCTATTTGAAGTTGTGAATATACTTGTGAAGCTTTTGCTTCACGAATCAAATTTGCAATTGCGTTATTATTTACAAGTATTTCAGATGCTAGAGCTCTTCTATTATCAATAGTTTTACAAAGCGTTTGAGATATGACTCCTATTAAAGATGATGAAAGTTGCACTCTGATTTGCATTTGTTGAGAGGTTGGGAAGACATCAATAATTCTATCTATTGTTTGAGAAGCTGAAGATGTATGTAAGGTGCCTAAAACTAGATGGCCTGTTTCTGCAGCAGTTATAGCTAAGCTTATAGTCTCAAGATCTCTCATCTCACCAACTAATATTATGTCTGGATCCTCTCTCAATGCGGAGCGAAGTGCGTTTGAGAAAGAATTTGTATCTTCTCCAACTTCTCTTTGTCTAACGAGACAATTTTTATTTTTGTATAGAAATTCAATTGGATCTTCAATAGTTAGTATGTGATGGGCAAAATTTGAATTTATCCAATCAATACCACTAGCCAAAGTCGTAGTTTTTCCTGATCCAGTTGGACCTGTTACTAGCATTAAACCTCTTGGTCTACTTAATAGTTGTTGCACGCTATCTGGAAGCCCGATTTTTGCAAAGCTTGGGATTTCAGTATTCAGTGCCCGCATAACACAAGAAATTTTACCTCTGTCAAAAAAAATATTCATTCTGAACCTAGCTATACCATCTAATCCATAACTACAATCGAGTTCTTTTTCATTATGAAATCTTTGAATTTTTTCTTTGCCGAGAATTTTTTCTAAATCAAGTGTTAATTCATTTGATGTATATTTTTCACTTGAAGCTGGTAATATTTGCCCTTGTACTCTAAAAAAAGGAATACTATCTCCAGTCAGATGTAAGTCTGAACCGTTACGTTTTACCAATTCAGACATTAAGTTAGTTAATTTCATAAGTTTTCATTATCTGAATCATTTAATAAACACACTCGTTCTACTTCATCAATTGTTGTCATTTCATTTTTTACGAGATTCATTCCATATTTCAGTAAGCTTCTGCCCGATTTTTTAAATGCAATTTCTCTAATTTCATCAGCATTAGCTTGTTTCATTATTAGTTCCCTAATTACATCGTTTACCTTCATTACCTCATATATGCCTACTCTTCCTTTGTATCCTACACCGTTACAAATAGGACAATTCATATTTTTTTTCTTTATAAATCTTGCTTTGTCTACTCCCAGGCTAAAAGCCAACTCATTTTCTTTTTGATTTAATTTTTTTAATTCACTGCAAGATCTGCAAACTTTTCTTACTAATCTTTGCGCAACTAATCCAATAATTGAAGCTCCGATTAAATAAGGTGGAATTTCCATTTCAGCAAGTCTTGTTATTGCTGTCGAAGTATCGTTAGCATGTAATGTTGTGAATACCATATGGCCGGTAAGAGCTGCTTCCATAGCAGCCTGTGCGGTTTCCTTATCTCTTGTTTCACCAACAAGAATAATATCTGGATCTTGTCTCATCAGAGATCTTAAAGCTCTGGAAAAATCAAGCCCTTTTTCCCGTAAAACTTGAACCTGATGAATTCCATCTAAGCTATATTCAACCGGATCTTCTACAGTGCTTATATTTACTCCAGGCTTATTAAGTTCACTTAGCATTGAATATAAAGTTGTTGATTTGCCAGATCCAGTTGGCCCTACTATTATCACTATTCCATATGGAGAGTTGGACATATTTTGTATAAGATTTAACTCTGATTTCTCAGTAATTAATTTTGATAAGTTAAGAACTGAGTTATCGCTCTCTAATGCTCTAAGAACGACTTTTTCTCCCCATCTTCCTGGTAAAGTGCTTACTCTAAAATCTGATTTTCTTCCCCTTAAAAGACATCTAATTCTTCCATCTTGAGGTAATCTTTTCTCTGATATATCTAATCTACTCATTATTTTCAATCTACTAATTATTGGATTGACGTGTGATTTAGGAAAAGCAAATGCTTCTTTTAAAACCCCATCAATTCTGTATCTTATTCGCAATCGGTCCTCTAGGGGTTCTGCGTGGATATCAGAACCTTTTAAAGTGAAGCATTTGCTTAAAATAGAAGCCACCCCAGAGATTACTGGATCATTGGAAGAAGTTAATTCTTCTCCAAAAAGAATATCATTTTCAATTTCTGCATCTTCTCCAATATTTGCTTGTGCGAGTCTTATTAAAGCCTCATCATTTGCATCATCAATTAAGTCACTTTCGTCATCTTCAGTTTCTAATAAGATTTCTTGAGATTGAAATTCTAAATTCTGATTATCAGTGAATCTTTGTTTATTTTTCTGTAATTCAGTATTTTCATTATCTTCTAAAATAGATTTGGCCAAATTAGAATCTGTTAATTTGTTTGATTCTGTATTTTTTTGAATTGTCTCAACTGAAACAGAATGGGTATTTTCAAACCATGTTTCCCATTCAATAGATGTGATTTGTTTAAGATTTACTGTTAATTGAAACTCATTTTCAATTTCTTTAATAACTTTTTTAACCTTTATATAATTAAGATTCATAGCTCCCAGTTCCAAAGTACTGCCACTATGGGCGATTACAATAATTCCTGCATCTTCACATAATTCTGGCGATAAAAAATTATTTATATCTTTATTTTCTAATGGAATATCACTGGAATTAATTTCTCTGGAAAAGGACATAATTTGGTTAGATACTTAAATATCCTTACTAATTAAATAATAAGACAAAAAGACAGATATTATTCATTTATAGAATAATAGCTATAATTTAATGGAATGGTTTTACTCTTTGATTAATTTTTTAAAGTTTTCATTCATCATGATTATATGAAAAATCAATTTAAAAAATTTTATGTTTTAAGATCTAATTTTTTAATCTTATTTGGGTTTTTTGCATTTTTTTCTATCAATATAAATTTAAATGCTAAAGAGAAGAATAATCATTCTTTACCAATAAAAGTTATTTCGGTTACCAAGGAATCAAGTAATAATTTAGCCCCAATGCCCGTGGGAAATATTGATTCTTCTTCTAAACAAGTAAATGTCAATAGAAATCCTTTTAAAGACATTTCTGAAAAAAATCTCTCTAATATAAACGACTTAAATTTAATTATTCAATTTAAAGGCATCGCACAATCAAAAAATAAATTAGTTGCAATAATAAAAACGGAAGAAGACGAAAATTTTTATCAAGTTGGAGATATTTTAAATAATGGATTTAAAGTTACATCTATCTCACTTGATGACGTAACAGTTGATATTAGTAATGGTTTTAAAAAATTTAGGTTAAGTTTAATAAATTCATTATGAAAAAAAATCAATCATCAATAAAAAAAAATTTATTAAAAAGATTTTCAAATTTATTTGAAAGAATTAAATCGACTAATTCTTTTATTAGCAAAAATGCTAAAAGTTATAAAAAAAATTTTCCTGATAATTTTTTAAGATCAAAAAAATATAATAAATTAATTAAATTAATCAGTGATTATAAACTTCTTGAATTTAGCTCTAAAAAACTTAATAAAGCTAAAGACAAATATACTCTTATAGAAAAAATTAAAAAAACCAAAAACCAAAAAGTTAGAACTAATAAGAAAACTAAGCCTACTAATAATTTTTCTTTATTCGAAAAAATAAAGAATTCAGATAGTTATATTTATTTAATAAAAAAAATAAGTGAATTTAAGATTATAGATGAAAATTTTAAATCAAAAATAAATAGAAAAAATGAAAAATTTAATCAAAAAATAGGTATTCTTTTTTACGCTGATCATAAACTAATTATTGCAAGTTTAAATATAAATTTGAAGAATCAAATCAATATTAATAATGTAACGGAAATACCAATTCCAGGAAATGTAATAGGAGATTCTTTAGTAGAAGATATAAATGAATTAGCAAATATTTCCTTAGATTCGATTAATCTTCTAGATTTATCTACCTCTCCTTTATTAGTAATACTTTCATCTTCTTATTTTACTATCCATACTTTTGCTTCTTCAGATTTAAAACAAATTTCTCTAAATGATAGTAAAGTCCAATCTAAGAGTCCTTTCTTAGCAGCTAATACTCTAGTTGAATTTTGCAAGGTTTCTGATGAGAATTTGAATTCTGATGATTATGTAAGAACGGTCTATGCGAATAAAGAATTAATAAATAGTTGGACTAATACTTTAGAAATCATCGATCTTCCAATTATTGGTTTAGTCCCAGCTTCGACTCATATATTTGATGCAATTTCAAATAATGTTAAGCAAGAATTATCTATTTTGATAGATATTGAATCTAATATTACAACTTTATTGATTGGAACTCGATCAGCTAAATTAACTTCCTACAAGTTACCTTTTGGTTCTTCTTTGTATATTTCTAATGATCCAAAAAAATCTCTAAATAATTATTTTGAAAGAGTTATTAATTCAGTTAATTTATTACTTGAGGAAAGTGATCATTCTTTGCCAGATAATATTTATGTTATGGGTCATGGTTTAGATGAATTAGGTGTAAATAGTTCTCTTTTACCTGGTAAATTTAAGAATATTTCTAGTTTAAATCTAGCAGAATACTATTATTCGCCTGATAAAATGGAAGTTCATGAATTGGTATCTAAATCTATTGAATCAAATATTGATTCTATAACTTCAGTTTTACGATTATGCGTTTAAATTATAATTTTGCTTTTAAAAATTCTAAATTAAGGAAATGGGAAAGGCCATCTCCTCCAAATTTATTATTTTCAGATGCAAGTACAAAAAAGAAATTAAAATATATTAGAAATCAATTTTTCGAGAATGCAGAATTAACATATCCCCCTTCAATTATTCTAATATTATCTTTTTCTTTGCAATTATTAAATACTTATCCAACATTAATATTAAAAAAATTGGAAAGTGAACATAATGAGTACTCTAGTATTGAAATGAAGTTATCAGATTTGAAATCCTCAAAAATGAAAATTAAAAACGATATAAAAGAAATTGATGAATATTTTTCAAAACCAACTTTATCTTATTTGTTTGCTTTTTATCTTCAGAATGCAGTTCCAGAAGGCGTTAAATTAAATAGTTATAATGTGAATGACAATGGATTTGATATTAATGCAAGTTCTTATACGATAGATTCTTTAAATCAATTTTTGACACTTCTAGTTGAATCACCAATAATTAAGAGGAATTCAGTTACTGTAAAAAAATTATCTAGAGAGACTGAAAATCAAAGTTCAAATAATTCTTCAAAAATTAATTTTGATTTAGAAATATATGGAGAGATTTTAAAATTAGATATTCAAAAAAGAGAAGATTTGTATAAAGAATCTCAAGCTATTGGGTTACAAAAAAAACTAGAACGATTTAATAATTTAAAACTTTTATTAGGAACTTAAACAATTGAATAATAAAAATAAAGAATCTTTTAAAAAGTTTTTCCAAAAAATCAAAAATATTGATTTTAAAGGATTTTTGGAATCAATTCAAAATACAAAATTTGAAGATCTTAAGAATCTTGATTATAAAAGGTTATTTGGAGATATAAAACGTTCAAAATATGCTAAACCAAGTGCTGGTATTTTAAGTGCTACTTTCCTGTCTATTTTTGTTTTTTATCCAACAATAGAAGCTATTAATTCCTCTTTTAAGAAAGTTAAACAATATAGGTATGAGGCAAAAACTCTAGAAAATAAAAAAATTGAACTTGTTGTTCAAAACAATAAATTTAAAAAGATTACTGATTTGTATTCAGAAGTTAACGAGTCTTTTTTAAAAAAAGAAAAGATTATTTTTCTTACAAAGATGTTAAATGAAGTTTCAAGAAAATCGAACGTGGTTATTAATTCTTTTTCTCCCATTTTTCAAGAAGACACTTCCAAATTTTGCAAAAAGTCTTCATCTGGTAAAAATAATAGCCAATTTCAATCAATTAAAAAAAATAATGTTAAGAAGAAAGGTTCTATTAAAGATTTATATTATGAGATTCAGTTTGACTCCGAATATCTCGATATTGTCCAATTCTTAAAAGAAATCCAATTATATGATCTTAATTTAATTACGTTCTGCTTGGAAGTAAGTTCGGAAAATATTAAACAAAATACTTCAACAGATAATAAAGAAGAAAAAACCTCAATAATCATTCCGCTTACGCAAGATGGGTTGCCCTCAGGAATTACAGATAAAATCCCTTTGCTATTGAATTCGCAAGATTCTGGCAAAGTACAAACAAGAATTGTAATTAAGGTACCTTCTTTTGCTCAAAAGAGATAATTATTACGCCTTAAAATATATTAAAAAACAATATTTTTTATTTTTGAATAAAAAGTTATAATTTAAATATGAATATTTTTTAAATTTTGTTTTTGAATAATACAGCGGTAAAAAAAATATCTTGTTTATTTATTTCGTCAAGTTTGATGATATCCAGCTCTCTTGCTGGTCAAAATATTAGTAATAAAAAAATAAATTCAACTTCAACTGATAATCTTTTACTTTCTTCTTCAATTCTAAATCCTAATTTATTGGACATCGATGGGCCCGATGTTACTTTGATTTTTAAACAAGCAAAAGCAAAAGAAATTTTTGAATACTTAGCAGAGGTTGGAAACTATGGTTTCGTATGGGTAAAAAAAAGCCCTAATAAAGATAATGATATTGATAATCAACGCTTAATATCAATTAAATTAGATAATGTAAGTTTTCAAAAAGCATTTAATTCTCTATTACTTGCAAGTGGACTGCAAGCTAAACTATACAAAGATGTTCTTTATGTAGGACCTGATGTAAGAAATACAGTATTTACAACTAGGGATACCGATGTTTATCAATTAAATCAAATTAGTGCTAGTTCAGCAGCAGACTACCTTGCAAATCTTGGAGCAAGCGTTACAAAGACTTTTACTATTCAAACCTCTATTACGCAAGGCGCTACTCAATCATCAGCTGTTGAGGGAGCTGCAAATTCTTCTACCACCACTGATCAATCTGAAACCTCAGTAAAAGTTTATGGTGCTACAATTGGTCCCCTTGTTGGTCTTATAGCAACAACGGACGAGAGATTACAAACAGTGACAATGGTTGGAGAAAAGTATTTAATTAATCTTGCCTCTTCATTTTTAAAAAAGCTCGATACTAGACAAAAACAAGTTGCTTTATCTGTAAAAGTTCTTGATGTAAATTTATCAGATAGAAATTCATCTTTAAAAGATTTTGGTGCTTCTATGGATGATTCTTTTATTATTGGTTCTCAAGGTAAAATAAAATCTGCTTTTGGCTCTTATCTGCCTGTTTTCCCCGGTGAAGATGATGACCCTTCTAAAAATCCTGTTGAAAAATTTAAAAATAAATCCTTTTTTGGCTTACTAGAAGCAAGCATAGAAGAAGGGTCAACGAAAGTCTTAGCGAGCCCAACTTTACTTTTAAGTGAATCATCAGGAGCAGCAGGAGATGGAACTGAAATAGGAAGAAAATTTGGTAACGAAGGCTTTGTCGAAATTGGAGATAAAGTTCCTGTAGATGCTACGAAAGGTGATGGTGGTTCTTGTACATATAGTTTTGAAACAGTTGGAGTAAAGTTAGGCGCAAAAGTTTTAGGAATTGATCAAAATAATTTTGTAACTTTTACAATGACTCCAGTAGTCACAGGAGTCTCAGGAAGTTTTAATATTGTTGGTTGTGGAGCGGTCTCGAAGCTTAATAATAGAAGATTAGATACTGGTGCAGTAAGAATTAAAGATGGAGAAACACTTGTTTTAACTGGCGTTATTCAAGAAACGGATGTTCAAACTCTATATAAATATCCAGTATTAGGAGATTTACCATTATTAGGTGCGTTGTTTAGATCAAAGCAAAATAATAGCGATAAGAGAGAATTGATTATCTTAGTAACGCCAAAAGTATTAGATGAAAATTCAGAATCTCTAGATAGTTACGGTATAAAATTTAATAATCAAAGTTCCTTAAATTTTTTAGAACAATTAAATAAATAATTTATTTAATATGTACGCAAATTGATTCTGCATTTTTTGATACGTCTCCTAACCATTGATTTTTAAATTTATTTTTTGAGTTTTCGCAAAAATTGTGAAATAAAGAAACCGAATCAATCACGAGAGCTCCTGTGGCTGATTTGCTTCGTGTTATTTGGTTATACTCTTTAATTATTTCTGTATATTGACCTTCTTTTTTTTCTACACATGGAAAATTATTTGAAGCTGCTGTAAAATTCGGTCTCCAAGAGGATAAAATGACCATCTGACCAACATATTCTGATTCAAGTGAATTACATATGTCCATCCAAGGATTTATAGATTCTTGGTTTTCTGCATTTAATTTATTTAAAAAATTTAAAGCCAAAACCTTATTTTCTAAAGTTAGTTCTTGTGGACCATCTTCAAATAAGTAAACTGAAGAGCCATTATTAGCAATAATTTGAATATACATTTTTTTATTTTCATCATCTAATGTATTTGCTGAAGGAAGCCTCGAAATGTGTTGCTTCAGACTATTAATTACATATTCAAATAAGCTTTTGCCATTGATTCTTGGTGAAATATATTCAGGATTATTTATTGGTTCCCATTCCCCATCATTAACTAAACCATTGTAATGAAGGTAATTCTTATTCATATAAAAAGAGTTATCTATTAAATAAGTAACTTTATTTGATTTTAAACAAATGCCTATCCAACAACATTGTCCACCAAGACAAGATGGAGAATCATTCAGGAGATTAGAGTTGCTAGGTATTATGTTGATCTGGGTTTCATCTTGAATCACACTAAATCCCCCAATTGAGGCTATTGACCTTAACTCATTACTATTAATACCTTTTTGAGGATCTTCTGCCTCTATTTGAAGTTCTATTCCTTTATTGAATTGATCAACACAATAAGAAATTCCTTTTATAGTTTTAATATCTTTCCAATTTTCTTCACATATAATTTTTTTGTATTTATTTGAAGAAGTTATTCCATCTAAAAGTATTGTCTCTTGAAATTCTACATAAGAAGGTGAAATATAATAACCCATTTCATTATATTGGGGACCAAATCTTATTAATGAATAAGGAGGTTTTTCATTGTTTGAGCTTTTTTTTAATGTATAAACTATGGGGCATTCAACTTTATTTAAATTTAAATTATCCCCTTTTGGATCATAATCACTTGTCACTAATGCTTGATCTGGCAGACTAATTCCGAATAGAAATTCCCCATCATTTGGATAAGTGCAATTCTCATTTAATTTATTAATTTCTGATTTATCATCAATTATTCTTTTGCTAGATTTAACTTCATCTAATATAAAATCTAAAGTATCATTAATTCGTCCACTTAATCCCATTTGAGTTTCATCTATTTTGTTTCCTTTGAGTGCGATTTGAAGAATTGAAAATCCAACTCCAATTGCAGTAATTGAAATGGCACCTGCAATAATCAGTTCGATTATTGTGAAACCGTTTTTATGTGAAATTTTATTCATTAGATTTATAAAGTCTTACATTTATTAGAGTTTAAAATATCTTTAGAATCTAATTCGCTGACTTCCATTGTATTTGTAATCCAATCATTAGGTAGAAATTTTCCTTTTATTACATGTCCGGTGGGAGATTTAATAATAAGGCAATTCAGATTTTTTGAACCCGATAAATGATACTGTGATCCTATTACAATCACAATTGATTGATTTGAACTGATTCTTCCATTTGGTGTAATCAAAAAGTTTTTGTTAACAACTTGAAAAAGAGAGTTATTTATAGGTGGAATTAGGTTATTTATGCTTGAAGAATTATTATTGCAAGAAACATTAAATCCATATTGATCTTTGCCTTCTTTTATACCATTGTGAGAAATTGAATTAACGTTAACCGTACAATTTGTTCCCCATCTTCTTGCTTCAAGCCTTACTACTCTAAAAAATTCTCGCAATTCTCTTGTGTAAGAGTTAACTTTTTCTGCTCTTACCCAATTAAGAAAACTAGGCAATAACAATCCTGATAATGTTGAAATCATTCCAACAACAATCATCAATTCTACTAAAGAATAACCAAAAGATTTGTCCAATAATTTTTTTTGTAAGACGTTTTTGAATTTCATATTACCTAGGCTGGGAACACCAGCTATGTACTTCCGGAGAAAGATATATATTTAACCAATTAATATTATTATCTCCCCATTCAACTTTATAGTTTATATTTGCGATTGATTGATTAAGTGATTGATTATAGAGAGGAGGTATTACATCAAGTTCTCTAGTTATTAATACTGTTTGACCTGAAAAAACTTTTCCTCTTTCAGCGTTTGGTCTCCAAGATTGAATCATTGAATTTGAAGAACTATTATTGGTATTCCAACTATTTAAATTTGTTATTCGGGAAGTAAAGTCATCACATTCATCTAAGGATATTAAATATTCCCCTTTGTTTTTATCAAAATCTAAACTCCAAAGGTCTAATTTTAATCTCTCTATATCTCTCTCAATTTCCTTATTTATAGAGCGAATTAGATTAGAATAATGAATAGTTCCAAGCCTAAGAGTAGAGAAATATACTCCATAAGTTATTATTCCTGCTAATAATGAAAGACTTAGAATTCCATCAACCAAACCAAAACCGTTGACTTTTGAAAATCTTTTTTTTGACTTTTTCATATATATTTTATCTAGGTTTAAAGTCTCTTAATGTATCCCATAGTATTGTGGATTGACCTCGGTAATATTTAATGCCCCAGTTATAAGATTTTCCATGCCATTTAATTAAATTTTTAATAAATTCCTCTGAAAATTCCCAGTTTTTTATCCCAGTTTCATCAAGGCAAAAGTTTTTTACCCATACCGCACCTGCAAAATTTCTAATTGGGTTGTTTTTAACCTCTTTAATATTTATTCCAAAGGTATCTAACCATTCTTTAGCTGTATTATCTTTTAAGTTTTTACCTAAATTATAAAAATTTTGTGGATTTTTAATATCTAATACTGCAAACGATCCTGGCAAAGAATATTGAAGATTAGATTCTGTAAATCTATTAATTTTTTTTGAGGTAAAAGTTCTTAGATGATAATTAGCATTCGACTTATCGAAAATAAGAAAAACATTTTTGGCATTATCATTAAATTGCGAATTTCCTGGTAATTGACTAATTTTGGTCCCAATTCCAATAACTTCAATATCTTCTTTTATACCCTTTGTGTATCCTGAATAAGGAATTAATTCAAAATCAGGAGTTAAGATAAGATTTGTTATTTTATCTTCTACAGATCTTCCTAAGATATTTTTTATATATCCATATGAGCCTCTTGAAGCAACAATAAGTCCATTATTAGTAAATGATTCTTCATTTTTAGTTTGTATCCATTTACTTTTTGGTGTAGTAGAAATAAATGTTGTTTTTGGCCCGTATATAAATGCACCAAATTTATTAGAAAAATTATTTTCTGTATTATCTATTAGAAAACTACTTCCAGGCAATCGATCATTATCAATAGGAAATTCATAATTAGATAAATAACTAATATCTTTAAAACGTACTCCTCCTGTTTTATCTATTCGATTACAAACTAATTTGTTTTCTTTTGGAATATTTTTTTGCTTAAAAAGAATTGTCAAATTTTCTGGTTTACCCGAGCCACAAGATTCCCTATTATTTTTATGGCATATTTCTCCTCCATTACTTATATCTATGTCGCCCATAATTTCTAATATAACTTTTGAAGTGTCACTTGTAGAGACTTCAAATTTTGATCCATCACCAGTTACAAATAAAGAGTTTATCCTGAAAGTCTTTTCTGTTTTATTTCCAGCATCTAATTTACAATTCGAACTATTTTGATCTGATAATTCTCTAGAGCAAATTAAAGTACCCAAATCCACAACATTTTTTAATCTTGGCTGTTTTGGTAAACCCAAAGGTTGAACCCATATTCCTCCATTTTCATTATCTGGAATATTAGAGTCTTCACCATTTGCTAAATCTTTAAAATTTTTGCAGTCACCATCCGTTAGATTCATTCTCCAAATTATTGAGCCTTTGGCTTGACTAGGTGTGATATTTAAATTCCCAAGATATAGAGAATCAAATTTATCTGAATTATTTTCTCCAGCACTAATAAAACCAAAACCAGAGTTTGTTGTTTTACTATTTACTTGAATATTTACTCTTAATTTATTGGATGCAGATTGTTTCGTAGAATTTTTAGGAATTGCAAGACCCTCAATCAAAATAGAGTTTATTCCATATTCTTCTGTTCCTATATATTTTGTAGAAATAATATTAAATGATTGTTCAAAATCTTTTGATGCATCATTGCTTGAATTTTGAATTAGATTGGAATTTATAAATAAGTTTCTTACTATTTCATTCTCTTCTGACCAAGATGCAGACATTTGACTGGGTGGACAAAAAGGAGCTTTTTGCCTTCCACTGCAGTTTTCTTCACCATTACACCATTCAGAATCAGCCCAGTACTGATCTTTGGGAGATTCAACTTTAGTAGTATTACAATCATATGCTTTTTCTGAACAATTATTAACTAGCCAGAAATAATTAAATAATCTTCCTTTCGTATTGTCATTAAATAATGATTTTATTTTTGTAATCCCAGAATATGAAGATGCTTTCGCTAAAAGTTCTTGTCTATTGATTTTTGAACCTGTCAAGCTCAATATAGAGGCTGCCATCAAGCTACTCACACCTACTGCAATACCTATTCCTATTATTAATATTTGTGGTATTGCAAAGCCGCTATTATGATATATTTTTTTTCTCTTTTTATTTTTTTGAAAATGCATTACATCTACATTTTTCTAATTAATTAAAAAGTCTATGTATATAAAGTAGTTAGAAATATAGATTAAAAAACTTTCAAATTTTATTAGCAAGGTCGATAGTTTCTACCAGCTCCTCTACCTTCAGTAGCTGTTCTAGCTTTTGCGGTATATTCAAAAACTTCAGAAACTGAATTTGTTGGGTTATAACATCCGATTACAGCACTTCCGCTACTTACATATCCACTGCCATTTGGATTTGCTTTTACTTGGAAGATAGGGAATCCATCATCATCTGTATTTTCATCGGTAAATTCTACGAAGTAGTGTCCTGAAGAACTATAGAAATCAGTGTCAGTTGGATCTAAAGGTACTGGTTGAGCTGCTTTACAAACTTTTCCTCCATCTCTTTGTACGTTTGTATCAGTACACTTTTGAAATTTTGCATATTCAGATATATCTCCTGCATTTGAAGGTAATGCTCCGTATTCGGTATTGTAAGCAGTTGCAGCTTTGATTAATGCTGCAACTATTCCAGTAGCTTCTTTTTGCTTTGCTTTATCAGCAGCAGTCATAAATTGAGGGATTGCAATTGAAGATAAAATACCTATCATCATTACCACCACAATTAATTCAACTAAGGTAAAACCATTTTCTTCTTTAAGCTGTCTTAAAGAAGATAGATTTTTTAATTTATTGATTCTAAATTTTGGACTTAATAAGCCATGGTTAATAATTTTGGCCATCAAATTAAAATTAAACATTACTAACCTATTATATTAGTCATAATCAAATAATTTCGCCATTAAAAAATTTATGAGGAAAAAATTATTTTAAATTTTTTATAATTTTTGCTAAAAAAATGTCTTCTATTAAATTTATCAAAAAAAAGCAATTAGGATATTCAACTGGTGAGATATTAACAGTAGTTTTTGCAATTGGTTTTTTAGCAAGTTTTCTTATACCTAACTTCACTCCCGCAATTGAATTTATGGAGGTTTTACTTGTAGAAAAAAAACTTCAAAAGGCAGTTAGAGAATGTCAATACGGATTAATAAACAATCAAAAATATCCTAGATATTCCATTCCTGAAAATAATATAAGAATAGGTATCTCAAAAAAAGGGGCTTTTGTTTTTCGCCATACAGGAATTGAAGGGGAATGTCTATCAAATTTTGGTACTAATTTGCTTAGTGCATCAAAAATTAGTCAAAATAATACGAACAAAAGTTACTCTTTAATTATTAATTTAGTCAATGGAGAGAAAACATTTGAAGGCAAAATTCCTGAGTGGTTAGATTGGTGGAAAGGTAGTTATTCACCTCTTATACCAAGTAATGATTCTTTATTAGATTAAAAATATTAGTGATTAAAATTTATTTTTTATCTAATCCAAGGTGGAATAGGATTTAAACCATCATCATTATCATCATCAGTTGAAGATACTTTAGAACTATTATTGTCTTCAGATTTATTTAATACATTCAATTTCTGGAGAAGAGATTCTGATTGTATGAAATCTATAGAGCCATCTTTTTCACTTGAGTCATTTATTGTTTCTAACTTGTCATCAGTTTGGATATTTTTATTTTCAGTAGAACCTTCTGAAAACCCTCTACTATTTTGATCAAAATTTTCTTTAATATTTGAATCTGACTTCGGTTTTAGATTTTTCTTAATAGGAGGCTTGGGAGGTTGTATACAATTTGGATCCTTGGGATTTAGGAGACAAGGGTCAACAGGAGGTTTGGGAGGTTGTATACAATTTGGATCCTTGGGATTTAGG
>MDTE01075704.1_pt1 | contig 18589 bp, 5 predicted proteins | sample 811231 | NCBI WGS metagenome assembly MDTE01 (sample SAMN05326651, study PRJNA326480) | marine metagenome | isolation source: seawater | place: Indian Ocean: Red Sea | collected 2010 | reverse complement strand
GAACCTGCGCGAGGGTTGGGCACCCGAGTCGACACGAGGAGGCGCGCGACACGGAGACGAAGATGAGGACCATCACGATCGCGATCGCCCGCGGGACCCGTTCCTGCCGCAACTCGCCGTCGCGCTGGCGCCCACGCCGGACGCCCGGCGACTGGCGGACACCCACTTTCTCGTGCCGCAGCTGGACGCGCTGGACCTGTGCGGGGGCAACTGGTACGTCGCGGACATGCCCAAGCAGGAGCTGGCGCGTCTGCAGGCGGAGGCGGGCGAGGCGTCGCCGGTCGCGGGTAACGGGCCCGGGCCCGCCCCGGCAGGCCCGTCCCTCCCGGCGTCGCCCGCGCTCGAGGCGCTGGTGGTCACCGCGAAGGGGCGCGCGGGGGGCGGCCCGCTGCGGCAGGCGACGCGCTTAGTCTGCTGGCTCGTGCCGTGCCCGGAGGCGCACCTGCTGTTACTCGACTGGGTCTGGGGCGGTGGAAGGCCCTCTAAAGTGCTCGGCGCGATGCTGGACTCGTTGGCGGGCGGGAACATCATCGCCGCGAGGCGTTTGGCGTTCGCGCAGATGATCGTCAGCGCGCAGGCGAAGGGCGCGGTGGGCGGGGGCGCGGACGTGCCCGTGTTGGTGGAGCGCCGGAACGACGTCGCGACGGAGTGCCTCGCCAAGGCGCTCGACGCGCCGGGCGTCTCGAGGGTGAGCTTGCTGTACGGCGGTCTGCACATGCCGGGCCTGACGCGCAGGCTGACGGAGACGCTCGGTTTGGAGCCGAGCACGCAGCGGTGGAGGGCGGTGTGGAGGGTGGAGCCGCCCGGGGCGAACAACGCGGTGCGTTGGGCGGCGCTTCCGTTGTTGCTGTTTCTGGACGGCACGGATTGGGCGGCGACGATCACGGACGCGGCGGCGGCGGCGGATGCGGGCGCGATCGGCGCGGCGGCGGCGATGGGCGCGCTGTACGTGGTGCGTCACGGCGCGGTGTACTACTCGCTGGGTAAGTGGGTGCTGGAGTGGAACAGGCAGCTCTTCGACGGCTCCGACGGCGTCAATACCTAGGCGTCTACGAGCCAAAGGTGCGAAGGTAACACGTACTCTGGCAGTGGCTATAGCTAACCCTTAGAACGTCTGACCGCCGTTGAACCCCGACGAGCGACCGCCCAATCCCCTGTAGGAAACGCCCCGCCCCCCTCCCACCCCGGAGAAGTGGTTCTTCAGCGCCCTCGAGTTGGCCCACGCGCTGTTGGTGTAGTCGTCCTCGTCGTTCTGCTCGAGGTGCTTCATCTCCTCTTGCCTCTTGTGATAGTACGCGAGCATGGCTTTGTGCTCCTCGGGGGTGATCGGGTTCTCGCGCTGGGGCGCGCCCGCGCCCTTCTTCGTCAGCTTCGCCACCACCTTCGTCTTCTCGTTCCTGCCCACGTGAACGCTGAGCTTGTTCCCGGGCAGCATCTGCTTCCCCGCCCACCAGAGCTGCGCGGTTTCGTCGAGGATGTCGATGCCAATTGGCGTCTCCGAGGGCTTCTCGTCCTCCTCGATGTCTATGCGCACCGGGTCGTACTCGGGAAGGCCCATCGGGTAGGCGATCATCACGGCGCCGCGGATGAGGTCTATGTGCTCCATGAGTTCCCTCTTCGTGAGCGGATGCTTCGCCTCCACCTGCTTCTTGGACGCCGCGGCCGCGGCGTCGTCCAGGGCCTTGCGCAGGGTGGCCTGCGCCTGCGGGACGGGCGCCTCGCCCGTGCGCTTGCCGATGGGGTCCTTGCAGTAGGTGGGACCGCGCGGCGGGAGCTCGACGCCGTCCGCCTCCGCCTGGATGTCCTCGTCGAGCCCTTGCTTGTCGGGGGGCTTGCACGGGCCGTGGGTCGCGAGGTCGTCGCCCTCGGACTTGAGTCGCTGGATCCTCAGGCGAAGGTTGTGCACCTCGACGAGCTCCTTGATCAGATCCTTGACGCCGATCTCGACGGTGGTCTCGTAGAGGAACTGCTGCTCCTCGCCCTTGTACTTGCAGTGGATGAGCACCATGGCGCCTCGCGTGGATCGACTCTCGCGCGCGCTCAAGCCTCCACCCGCGCGTCAACGCGCGTCCGTGTGATCTAATTCGGGGGCCGAGATTTGACCGAACGAAGAAGGGTGCCGAAGCCCGGTTGGCGCGCGGCGAGCATCCGGTTTCACGCAAAAAAGCGACGGTTCGTTCGGAGCAACGACAAAATAAAGTGCCGCGCCAGCCCCAACACCCCCGGCACAGACGAGAGCAGGACGCTCTCCGCCTTCATCGAGAGCGCGGATCTCCCCGCGACGAGAGCAGGACGCGCGATACTCGCGCGTAAGTCTTCCACGGCGAGGCGGCGAGCGAGGAACAGGGCGGACAAATATCAACGAAAAGCACGTGACCAAAACGTGACAAATATCTAAGATGGCGTCGTTCCTCGCGTCCGAGATGGCCGTCCGGGCCACGCCACGGATGTCTGTCTCTCCCGTTCGCCGCTCGCGAACGAACCACGATCATTATCGGATCACGGCCGCGCGCCTCCGCCGTGGCCCGATGTCCGCCGACCGCCGGGCGGCGCGCGTCGTCACCGCGCGAGCCATCTCCGACCCACCGCCCGCGCCCGGGAGCGAGAGGGAGGAGGACGAGACGACGGCGCAACTCCCGAGCCTGCGCGATTACGACGAGGCCGAGTACCCCGAGGACGTTCACGACCAGTCGCTGATCCCGCGAGCCGAGCGCGCGATCAACTCCGCCATCATCTGGTCCGCGGTGCTCGTCATCGACAAGCTGTACGAGGGACGGAACTACGCGCGATTTTACGCGCTCGAGACGGTCGCCAGGGTCCCGTACTTCTCCTTCCTCTCCGTGCTTCACCTGTACGAGACGCTCGGATTCTGGCGCAGGGCGGACTACCTGAAGGTGCACTTCGCGCAGACGATGAACGAGTTTCACCACCTGCTCATCATGGAGAGCATGGGCGGCGATGAGCGCTTCACCGACCGCTTCTTCGCGCAGCACATGGCCGTCTTTTACTACTTCATCGCGAGCGCCATGTACCTGGTGTCGCCCCGCATGGCGTACAACCTGAGCGAACAGGTGGAGGAGCACGCGTACCACACGTACGACGAGTTTCTTAAGGAGAACGAGCTCGAGCTCAAATCCAAGCCGCCGCCGCCCATCGCGACGCATTACTACACCGAGGGCGACCTCTTCCTCTTCGACGAGTTTCAAACCGGTGCGTTTATTTTTGATCCTTGTACTTGTATGGGCAATTAGAATGACGTGATTTTTTTTGTTTTACAGGTAACCCCGCGTCCGGCGTCGCGAGCGCCAGGCGGCGGCCGTCGATCGATAACCTCTACGACGTCTTCGTCAACGTGCGAGACGACGAGGCGGAGCACATGAAGACGATGCAGTTCTGCCAGCTGCCGGGCGCGATTCTCAGGTCGCCGTCGGAGGCGGCGGCGTGCATCGTGAGCGCTGATCAGACGCCGAGCGAGCGATGCGTCGACTCGTATCGCGAGCACACGGACAGGACGTGCGAGGGCTTGATGGACTGTCTGATAAACCCCGGGGTGGGGTTCGAGGCGCCCCCGGCGGCGGAGGAGGAGGCGGACGACGATGGGACGGAGGAGGGGGTTTCGCCCCGATGACGTTCTCTCTATTGGGACGAGGAGAGAGACGATTGGAGAGAGACGATTGAAACGAGAACCTCACGCGACATTTGTGAATATCCGACGTCGACGCCGGCGCTTATTTAGGAGGTCCCTTCGTCTCCGGTCACCAGTCTACAGCTAACATCACTCGTGCTCCACGCTCGTCGTCACTTCACGCGACGTGCCAGCAAAACCTACGTCGTCACCCGACCGAACTCCTCCTTCGCTCCACGAAGACGTCCAGGTTGACGATTGGAGTCACAGCGCTCTTCACCGGCACCACCTCCTTCGCCGTCCCAGCGCGGAACTCCAACCTGGGCTCCACGTCGCCGACGGACCGCCCGTCGCCCGCGGGACCCGTCCCGCCGTCGCGCAACGCGTCACCCGTCGCGTAACTCGTCCCAGACCCGACGCGCTCCTCGGTCCACTCGCCGCCGCCGCCGCTCGCGCCCGCGCCCGCGCCCGCGCACAGCTGCGCGGCGACACCCGCGCGAGTGGAATACGCGACAATCTCGAACGAGAGGCGCCCGGCGTTGATCGCCGCCTGCGGCAGGGGCGTCAGCAGGGCGTCGGAGAAGGCGATCTTGCTCAGGCACGCGGCGAAGGCTCGCGAGCACTGATCCACGTCGGCGCGAGACGGCCCTCGAACGGCTGAGCCTCCGTTTACGTCTGCGACGCCTCCTCCGTTCGACCCGCCAGCTGTGTCGTTGACGCCAGCTGTGTCGTCGTCGTCGCGGAGGAGGAAATCGAAGGTGAACCTCTCGAGTGGCCCGTCGGACGCCGCGGCGTCGTCGTCCTTGATCGCGAGGACCACGCGCTTGACGTCGCCCGCGGCGATGGGCCGGCGCAGGGCGGAGACGGCATCGCCGATGTAGGCGTCGAGGTCGGGATGCCTGCAGCGCTGCACCCTGGCGCCGTAGAGCGACCGGGGCTCGAAGAGCTCCTTGGGGTAGACGCCGCGGGCGTGTAAGGTGTGGTGGATCGCGGCCTCGAGGAACTCCAGCGTCGCGTCGACCCTGCGAGGCGAGGAGGAGTAAGGGGATGGGGAGAGCTGGCTCGGTCAGGGGGGGTGCCCAGATGGGGCGCGCGAGGCGGGCTTCGCGAGGGCCTCTCACCTGAGGTTCGCGTGCCGCGACGGCGCGGGATCCAGACCCGGCGCCATGATGACCGCGCGCGACCCGCCGAACTTTCGGTCCGGCGATGTCCGCCCGCCCGAGGCGCGTGAAGCGGTCCCACTGTGACTTAGACTACCTTCGTACTTTGAACAGACCGTCTGGTTTCGCGGCCCCGGCGCACGGCAGCACGGCCAGGCTCTATAACTCGATTCGGGTGCGAATAGGTTACCACTGCGACGCGAGCGCTTTGGCGAGTAGCGCCGAGCTAGCGACGCATCACCGAGTCGGAGAGACAGGTAGCGCGACGAAGGACGCGCCAGAACCCGGGAGCCAGCCCTCGGAACGCTCCCGATGGTGTCCGGTCCGCGAGGTGCGGCCGTGCAGTAGTCCCGATCCCCAATTTGGGAATCCACCGCCCGAGAAAATCGCCCCCGCGCTCGTCAACAACGACCGTCGATCCGCCCCGCCCCCGAACCCCCGCTGACGTCCGACCCCGATCGACCCAACCCCTCACATCACAGCGCGCTTCGGGCGCAAGAAACCCGTCGCCCCGGACCCGAAGGCCGACGTCCTCAACCTCGAGGACCGGCTGCCGGGGCAGGATGACGAGACGGACGACGACGCGACCGACGACGGGGGCGCATCCCTTCGCGACGAGGAAGCCTCGCCGTCGTCCGCGAGCGGGCGAGACGACGGCGGCGCGGGGGACGAAGCGCCCGGCACGCCCCCCGGCGCCGAGAACGCGGCGGTCGAGACTCCGACGGATCAGTCCCCGCCGCCCGCCGCCCGCAAGACCCTCGAGGACCTCCTCCGCGAGGACGATTCCGTGATCCCGCTCGCGCTCGAGCCCAAGGTGTTCGCGCCCTTTCGGACGCGCCCCGGGACGGTCCCGCGCCGCGTGCAGATCGAGCGGAAGAAGCGAAAGTACCGGCTCGACGGCGACATCGACGCCGCGCTCCGCGCCATCCCGGGCGCGCAGGAACTCGTCGACGAACCGCACGCCCTTTCGCTCCACTTCTTTGACGATTGGTCATCGCACGAGTGCCGAAGTAACGAGCAGTGGCTGGAGCCCGACGCGGTGAACGCGCCGAACGGCGGCGTTCGCGCGAGGTGCGCGGTGTATCCCAAGGCGAACAAGACGGGGTTCGCGCTCTGGGCGCACGGCTCCGTGGTATCGGGCGATCCCTCGTCGAACACGTACGACGTTCGACTGGACAAAAACGGGAAAATCCTACCGGGAGTGCACCGCGTGGACCTGTGCTTCGACACCGAGGACCCGGCAGCGTTCGTCGCGAGGAGGCACGCCGCGTACGTTGCGAGGGCCAAGGCGGTGGCGGCGTTGCGTTCCGACTTTTACGTCGACTCGATGCCCGCGACCGACGACGTCGACGTCGGGGCGCCCCCGGCGGCGACGACGGAACGAATCATCCGCGTCGCGACGTCGGGCGGGTCCAAGCGGTTCAAGGAGTGGGCGTTCGACGAGGTGCCCATCGCGCGAGGACCCGACCGCGCGTCGTCGCCGGACGAGGGTGGTGCCCGGGGGGGTGCCGAAGGGGGTGCCCAGGGGGGTGCCGAGGGTGCCGATGAAAACGACGAGGGGCCCGCCGAGACGGTGCTCCGCCCGAGCGCGGCGTGCGCGACGGCGACTGAAAAATACGTCGCGCAGGTTGTCCTCGATTACAGGCGCGCGATGAACCGGTGCGTCTTCGACGACGCCATCGTGAGACCACAGCACGGCCTCGGCTCGAGGGTCGAGCGCGGGCTCGCGCGCGGCGGCGTCGCGGCGCCGGCGGCGGACGCGGACGCGCGCATCGAGGGCGACGCGGACGCGCTGCTCGTGGAGGCTCCCGAGGGATACGACCTACCGACGCGAACCCTCGCGCGCCCGGCGCCTCGCAAGGCGACCGCCGAGGACGTGCCGCCGTACGACTTTGCCGAATCCTTCGGCGCGTTCGCGCAGGCCACCAAGCTCACGAAACCGGAGGCGTACACCGCGGAGATGACCATCGCGGGGGAGAACGCGGCGCTCCTTCGCAACTACGCGATGTTTCGAACGCTCTTCTCCAAACCCACGCGGCTGGAGGAGTTCGAGGGGGCGCAGAAGCAGGCGCTGCAGAACTTGGGCGTCGCGCGGGATAAGTGGGTCGCCGCCGTGCGCAAGACGATCGTCGTCGGGTTTAAAACCGCGGGGAAGGGCTGGTTCAATTTAAAAGAGACGGATCAGACGGCGTACGGGTACGGCAAGCTCAAGCGGTTCATCAAGACGACGCAGCTGCGCATGGAGGACACCCTGCGTTCGCTCGCCGAGTCCAACGTGGAGGGGTTTCGAGATTTCGTGCTCGATCGGTGCGCGCCGAAGCTCGTGGTGGCGGCCACGAACGACGTTCGGTTCGAAAATCCCGAGGAGGAGAGCGCGGCGGGTCCGCTGTTCGCCGTGGACCTCGTCGTCAAGGAGGATTCCAAAAAGTCGGAAAACTCCAGCTTCCAGTTCACCACGTCCGTCGACCGGTTCGAACCCGCGGTGCTGGACGTGCTCGAGAACGGCGTGCGCTCGTTGCACGGGATCAAGTCTCTTGAGCCGGGGATAATGAGCCACCTGCACTGGACCACGTGGCCGGTCACCGCGTCGGTGCAGATGACCGAGCCGCTGGTGGCGGATGCGAGGAGTCGCGTCGCCGACGCTCTCAAAAACTCGGTCGATTCCCTGAACGCGTACTACTCGCGGTACGACGAACACCTCGAGGTGCTCCGACTGGACGTCAACGCGTACGTCAAGTCTCTGCTGGCGCGCGACGAGATCGAGGAGGGCGAGGGGCTCCGGCTGTTCACGGGGGAGATTACCGCGCACGAAGCCGGTTTGGCGAAGATTTTGGAAACCGTCCCGACGACGCAGGTCGTGGGCCCGTTCAGGGTGAACACGTCCCACGTGCGCGAGTTTCTCGTCGCCAAGTACGACACCCTGATCGAGCGGTGCAAGCAGCTCGTCGCGGACGTCCCCATGCGCGTGTGCGAGGAGGTTTGCCGCGTGTACAAGGAGTTCAACGCGAAGCTGGTGACGCCGGCGGAGGATCCGGAGTCGGTCAAGGACGTTCGCGACCACGCGGAGACGATCCCGCTGACGTGCAACCAGCAGAAGGTGGTGCTGAACGAGGCGTACCCGTACCTGGAGGCGCTCGAGGCGATGCGGCGACCGTTGGACGACGCGCTCGGGAAGTTGCTGGCGGCGGCGCAGTTCTTCCCGCGGCAGCTGGAGGACACTGCCAGGCTGGTCGAGGAACAGAACGCAGAGCTCATGCTCAAGTTCCAGGAGGACCAGGCGGCGGAGCAGGACGACTTCTGGAGCCAGGCGAAGAACCTGGAGACGACCGTGTCGGAGCTTGGAGGTTTCACCGACATGGAGGAGTGCGCGGTTAACTCGGCGCGGGTGGAGGAGATGATGGCGGAGCTGAAGGAGCTCCAGGCGAGGGCGGACCTGTACAACTCGCGCGAGGGCATGTTCGGCGTCAAACAGACGGACTACGGCGCCGTGAAGAAGATCGCGGAGCAGTTCGACCCGTTCTACCAGTTCTGGACGTACGCCCAGGGTTGGCGAGACGGTTTGGCGCGATGGAGGGACGGCGCTTTCATCGCGCTGGACGCCGAGGGCATGGACCGCGACGTCACCGCCGCGTTCAAGGTGATGTTTAAGATGGGGAAGGCTTTCAACCAGCGCCAGCTGCCCGACTGCGCCAAGAACTGCGACGCGATCAGGCAGGAGATCGAGGCCTTCAGGGTTTACGTGCCGTTGGCGCTGGCCATGCGGTCGCCCGGCATGCGCGAGAGGCACTGGGAGAAGATCAAGGTGGAAATCGGTTTGGAGATACCGGCGACGGACCCGGAGTTTACCTTTGGCGCGGCGATCGAGATGGGCATAAAAGACAAGGAGGACGAGATCGTGGCGGTCTGCGACGTCGCCGGCAAGGAATACGGCATCGAGACGGCGCTCGAGAAGATGCACGGCGAGTGGGAGGGCATCGCCCTGGACGTGAAGGAGTACAAGGAGACTGGCACGTACGTGATTCGAATCGAGGACGAACACGCGCAGATGCTGGACGACCAGATCGTCATGACGCAGGCCATGTCGTTCAGCCCGTACAAGGCGCCGTTCGCGGACGAGATCGCGACGTGGGAGAAGACGCTGCGCATGGTTAGCGACGTGCTCGAGGAGTGGCTGGAGGTGCAGAGGTCGTGGCAGTACCTCGAGCCAATCTTTGGATCGGACGACATCATGGAACAGCTGCCGCTCGAGGGCAAACGCTTCGGCGCGGTCGACCGCCAGTGGAGAAAAACCCTCGTGGTCGCCGAGGAGGAACCCGGCGTGATCGTCGCGTGCAACAAGAAGGAGCTGCTGGAGCTTTTCAGGGAATCAAACAGGGTTCTGGACGGCGTTCAGAAGGGCCTGGCGGAGTATCTGGAGATGAAACGCCTCGCGTTTTCCAGGTTTTTCTTCCTGTCAAACGACGAGCTCCTGCAGATTCTGTCGCAGACGAAGAACGCGCTCGCGGTGCAGCCCCACCTTCGCAAGTGCTTCGAGGCCATCCACTCGCTGGATTTCGAACAAGACCTGAAGATCACCGCCATGAACTCAGTGGAGGGGGAGAAGGTCCCGTTCTCGGAGCACATGTACCCCAAGGGCCCTGTCGAGATCTGGCTGGGTGAGGTGCAGCGTATCATGATTCAATCGTGCCGACAGAGCATCATCGACTCATTGGTCGACTACCAGGCGCAGAAGCGCGCGGCGTGGGTCAAGTGCTGGCCCGCGATGACCGTCCTCGCCGTGGGGTGCACCTACTGGACCTCCGAGGGCGAGACGGCAATCAAAGCGGGGAAGCTGGCCCGCTGGTTCGACAAGAACATCTCGCAGCTCAACGATCTCACCGACCTCGTGCGAGGCAAGCTGTCCAGGCAGGAACGCGGGACGCTCGGCGCGCTCATCGTCATCGACGTCCACGCGCGCGACGTCGTCACGTTGCTCCAGAACCAAAAGGTCACGGCGCTCAGCGATTTTGATTGGGTCGCTCAGCTGCGCTACTACTGGGAGAGCAAGGAGGACGACGAACGGGAGCAACCCGGCGAGCTGAACGTCAAGATGGTCCAGGCGTCCCTGCCGTTCGGGTACGAGTACCTGGGTAACCAGCCGAGGCTCGTGGTGACTCCGCTGACGGACAGGTGCTACATGACGCTGATGGGAGCCATGCACCTGAACCTCGGCGGGGCGCCCGCGGGACCCGCGGGCACGGGCAAGACGGAGACCACCAAGGATCTCGCGAAGGCGCTCGCGATGCAGTGCGTGGTTTTCAACTGTTCCGACGGGTTGGATTACCTCGCGATGGCGAAATTTTTCAAGGGTCTAGCGTCGTCCGGCGCGTGGGCGTGCTTCGACGAGTTCAACCGAATCAACCTCGAGGTGCTCTCGGTCATCGCGCAGCAGATTCTGACGATTCAGATTGCCATCCAGCAGAAGCAGAAGAGGTTCATATTCGAAAACACCGAGCTCGACCTCGACGCGAGGTGCTGCGTTTTTATCACGATGAACCCGGGCTACGCCGGGCGCTCCGAGCTCCCCGATAACCTCAAGGCTTTGTTCCGCCCCTGCGCGATGATGGTTCCCGATTACGCGCTCATCGGCGAGATTTCGCTGATGTCCTTTGGCTTCAAAAACGCTCGACCGCTGGCGAGGAAGATGGTCGCGACGTTTAAGCTCTGCTCCGAACAGCTCTCCGCGCAGGACCACTACGACTACGGCATGCGCGCCGTGAAGTCTGTCATCACCGCGGCGGGTAACCTCAAGCGCGATTTCCCCGAGGACGACGAAGAGATTCTGCTCCTCCGCGGGTTGATGGACGTCAACGTTCCCAAATTTTTGGCCCACGACCTTCCGCTGTTTGAGGGCATCATCAGCGATCTGTTCCCCGGTTCTTCCAAACCCGAGGCGGACTACAAGGACCTGATGGCGTCGCTCGATCAGTCCTGCGCCGATCTAGGGATCCAGCCCGTGCCCGCGTTCATCAACAAGGTCATTCAGATGTACGAGATGACCCTGGTTCGCCACGGGTTGATGCTCGTGGGTCCCACCGGCGGCGGTAAGACGATGAACTACCGCGCGCTGTCTACCGCGATGACTAGGCTCGCAAAGGCTGGCTCGGACACGTACAAGAAGGTCAAGTACGTGGTTTTGAACCCCAAGTCGATCACCATGGGCCAGCTGTACGGCGATTTCGACCCCGCGACGCACGAGTGGGAGGATGGCGTGCTCGCGTGTTACATGCGCGATTTGTCTGAGGAGCAGACGTTGGACAAGAAGTGGCTCATGTTCGACGGCCCCGTGGACGCCATCTGGATCGAGAACATGAACACCGTGCTGGACGATAACAAGAAGCTGTGCCTCGTCTCGGGCGAGATCATTCAGATGAGCGCGACGATGACGATGATGTTCGAGGTTGAGGACCTGGCGGTGGCGTCCCCGGCGACGGTTTCTCGATGTGGCATGATTTACATGGAGCCGACCACGATGGGTTTGACGCCGCTGCTCGACTCCTACCTGCAGTCTCTGCCCGATCTGTTCCAGCCGCACGTCGATAAGTTCCGCGAGATCTTCGACGCGGTCGTGCCCGGCATGGAGGGCATCGTGTTCTTCATGCGAAAGAACCTGAAGGAGACTGTGACCACGGTGGACACGTGCCTCGTGAAGGGGCAGTTCAACCTGATGGCCTCGCTGCTCAAGCGGTACGTGCGGGACCCGATGAAGGGCGAGGAGCCGCTCAGCGGCGAAGAGAGGAGGAACGCGGACAAAGCCGCGGTTCCCCTCTGGATCTTCTCGATGATTTGGTCCCTCTGCGCGTCCGTCACAGGTCCCGGCAGGCCGCAATTGGAGCAATTTTTCCGTAAGAAAGCCGAGGAGCACGAATTCGCCAATTTCATGCCGCCCGAGGGCAAGGGCGACGCGAGCATGTACGAGTACTGCTACGACCAGGACAAGTGCAAATGGGTCGAGTGGATGCAGACCATACCGGAGTACAAGCCCAATCCGGACCAGGCTTTCGCTTCCATCATCGTGCCCACGGCGGATACGGTGAGGTACACATACGTCATCGACAAGTTGCTCCTGAACGACAAGCACGTGCTCTGCGTGGGCGACACCGGCACCGGCAAGACCCTGAACGTCATGGACAAGCTCAACAACAACATGTCGGACCTGTACGTCCCGATGTTCATGACGTTCAGCGCGCGCACGTCGGCTAATCAAACGCAGGACTTCCTCGACTCGAAGATGGACAAGCGGCGAAAGGGCGTGTTCGGGCCTCCGATGGGTAAGAAGTACGCGATCCTCATTGACGATTTTAACATGCCGATGCGCGAGAAGTATTTCGCCCAGCCGCCCATCGAACTTTTGAGGCAGTGGATGGACCACGGCGGCTGGTACGAGCGCCATCCCCCGTGCCCGTTCCGGACGCTGCAAGACATGATCATCGTGGGTTGCATGGGCCCTCCGGGCGGTGGTCGCAACCCGGTGAGCAACCGGATGCTCCGGCACTTCAACTTCCTCAGCTTCACCGACATGTCCGACGAGTCCTCCATCCGAATCTTCGACACCATTCTCAACTCGTACCTCACGAAGAAGTTCGACAAGGACGTCGCCGCCCTCTCTTTGCCAATATGCGAAGCCACTGTTAACATCTACAACACGGTGCGAAGAGATTTGCTCCCGACGCCTGCCAAGTCGCACTACACGTTCAACCTGCGAGATCTCGCCAGGGTGTTCCAGGGCCTGCTCCGCGCTGACCCGCGCGTGGTCGCCGAGGACAGGAATGAGCTGTACGGCCTGTGGATGCACGAGAACTTGCGGGTCTTCCAGGACAGGATGGTGAACAACGAGGACAGGGAGTGGTTCCGCAATTTGATCGACGCCACCGCGAAGGAAAAGCTCGGCGTGGGTTGGGACGAGGTCGTCTCCCTGCCCGAGCCCAAGCGCCCTCCCGAGGAGGCCGACAACGACGACTGGGTCCCGCCGCCGCGCGTGGACAGGCTCATTTACGGCGATTACATGATCCCCGGCGCCGAGCCCCGCGTGTATCAGCGGGTCAAGGACAGGAGCGAGCTCCAACGCGTCGTCGAGGAGGCGCTCGACGATTACAACGGGGAGACCACCGCGCCGATGAAACTCGTGATGTTCCTGGACGCCATCGAGCACGTGTCGCGGATCTGCCGCGTCATCCGGCTGCCGCTGGGCAACGCGTTGCTGCTCGGCGTCGGCGGCAGCGGGCGGCAGTCTCTCACCCGACTGGCCGCCGCCTTGGAAGAATTCCACCTCTTCTCGATCGAAGTCGCGAAGGGGTACGGGAAGAACGAGTGGCGCGACGACCTGCGTAAGGTGCTCCTGATGGCGGGCGCGGAGGGAAAAGACGTCGTTTTCCTTTTCACCGACACGCAGATCGTTCAGGAGAACTTCCTCGAGGACATCAACAACATCCTCAACAGCGGGGAGGTACCTAATCTCTGGAAATCAGAGGACGTGCAGACGATCACGGAGGCACTCCGGCCCTTGCTCCAGGCGCAGGGGTTGCCGACGACCAAGAACGCGGTTAACACGCTGTTCATCACGCGCGTTCGCAGCAACCTTCACTGCGTGCTCGCCATGTCCCCGGTGAGCGACGAGTTCCGTCAGAGGCTTCGCATGTTTCCGTCTCTAGTCAACTGCTGCACGATCGACTGGTTCAGCGAGTGGCCGCTGGAGGCGTTGGAGTCTGTGGCGAACACGTTCCTCGGCGATGCGTCCCTCGAGACCCCCGAGCTCCTCAAGGGCGTCGTCGATACGTGCGTGTACATTCACCAGAGCGTCGAGCGCAAGTCCAAGCAGTTCTTTGACGAACTGCGGCGGTTCAATTACGTCACCCCAACTTCGTACCTGGAGTTACTCCAGACGTTCATACGGCTGGTCAAGGAGAAGCGCGAGGAGATCAACCTGCAAAAGTCGAGGCTTCAGAACGGCCTCGATAAGCTCTCCGACACCGAGGGTAAGATCGACGTCATGAAGCTCGAGCTCGTCGAGCTTGGGCCGGTCATTGCGAAGACAACCGAGGAGGTGGAGGCCATGATCGAGGTCATCAAGGTGGACACCGCAAAGGCGGATGAGACAAAGGCGCAAGTGCTGGCCCAAGAGGAAGCTGCCAACGCCAAGGCTGCCGAGGCTCAGGCCATCGCGGACGACGCTCAGGCCGATCTCGACAAGGCGCTCCCCGCGCTGGATCAGGCGCTCAACTCGCTCAAGTTGCTGACCAAGGCTGACATCGTCGAGGTCAAGGCGATGCGCAACCCGCCAGCCGGCGTCCGGCTGGTCATGGAGGTCGTGTGCATAATCTTTGGGCAGAAGCCCAAGATGGTCGAGGACAAATCTCCGGGCGCCAAACCAGGCGCCAAGGTCGCCGATTACTGGGAGGCATCCTCTAAGATGGTCCAGGACCCTGTCGCGTTTCTCAGCTCGCTCTTGGAGTTTGACAAGGACGGCATCACCGCCGAGACGATTGAGAAAGTGGAGCCCTACATTCAGCGGGACGATTTCAAGCCGGAGATCATCCAGAAGGTCTCGAAGGCGTGCACGTCCATCTGCAAGTGGGGCATCGCGATGTACACGTACTACATGGTGTCCCTGCAGGTTGCACCCAAGCGAGCGGCTCTCGCCGAGGCGCAGGCGAGTTTGGAGGTCACCAAGAAGGAGCTCGCGGCTGCGAAGGATACCCTGGCCGAGGTGGAGGCCAAGGTGGCCGCCCTCAACGCCAAGCTCGACGAGGCCAACGGTAAGAAGAAGGACCTCCAGGACCAGTCGGACAGGTGCGAGGCCCAGCTCGAGCGCGCGGGTAAACTCATCGGCGGTTTGGGCGGTGAGAAGGTTCGATGGAACAACACCATCGTCGCTCTTGACGAGAGGCTCGGCCGCGTCGTCGGCGACGTGGTCATCTCCGCGGGCGTCGTCGCGTACAGCGGTCCGTTCACGCCCTCTTTCCGGACCGACCTGCTCAAGGATTGGTCGGAACGCATGGTGGACGCGAACGTTCCCCACACCCCGGGCGCGGATATAACGTCGACGCTGGCCGACCCGGTGCAGATTCGCTCTTGGAATCTCGCCGGGTTGCCCTCCGACGGTCAGTCCGTGGAGAACGGCATCATCGTCGCGAAGGCCCGTCGCTGGCCGCTGATGATCGACCCGCAGGGCCAGGCGAACAAGTGGATCAAGAACATGTGCAAGGAATCCGGCATCGACGTCATCAAACTGTCCAACAAGGATTACCTTCGAACTCTGGCCAACGCCATCCGGTTCGGCCGCGCCGTGTTACTCGAGAACATCGGCGAACAGCTGGACGCCGCGCTCGAGCCCCTGCTGCAGAAGCAGACGTTCAAGCAGGGCGGCAGCGAGGTGATCAAGATGGGCGACGACATCATCCCTTACCACCCGGACTTCAGGTTCTACATGACGACCAAGATGCGCAACCCGCACTATCAGCCAGAGGTGAGCGTGAAGGTTTCGCTGCTCAACTTTTTCGTCACGCTCGACGGCCTGGAGGATCAGCTCCTCGGCACGGTGGTGATGCAGGAGCGCCGCGACCTCGCCGAGGCGAAGAACCAGCTCGTGGTGTCCAACGCGCGCATGAAGGCGCAGCTCAAGGACCTCGAGGATAAGATCCTGTACATGCTGAGCAACAGCACCGGGAACATCCTCGACGACGAGGAGCTGATCAACACCCTCGCGCAGTCCAAGATCACCTCCGACGACATCACGGAGAAGGTCGCCGAGGCCGAGGTCACGGAGAGGGACATCGACCAGACCCGGGAGAAGTACCGGCCGGTCGCGACGCGGGCGTCCGTGCTCTTTTTCTGCATCAGCGACCTCGCCATTGTCGATCCGATGTACCAGTACAGCCTGGCGTGGTTCATCTCGCTCTTCATCCGCGGCATCGAGGAGGCGGATAAACCGGAGGAGATGGAGGACGAGGAGGCGCGCGCCAAGCTCCCGGCGGACGACGTCGAGGCTCGCATCGAGATTCTCAACGAGTACTTTACCTACTCGCTGTACAACAACATATGCCGATCGCTGTTTGAGCGGCACAAGCTCATGTTCTCGCTGTTGCTCTGCGTGGCCATCATGCAGCAGCGGGGCGAGATCGACGCGCAGGAGTGGCGCTTCTTACTCGCCGGTCCCACCGACACCAACATCTCTGCGAAGAACCCCGCCCCCGAGTGGGTCACCGAGAAGGTCTGGATCGAGGTGGTCAACGCGTCCAACCTGCCCGCCTTTGCCGGATTCTCCGATGCCTTCGCCGCGAGCGTGGACCACTACAGAAAATACTTTGAGAGCAGCGAGGCGCACCGTTTCCCTCTGGACGACACCTTCGACGGAAAGCTGAGCGAGTTCCAGAAGCTGCTGGTGATCCGGTGCATCCGACCCGATCGGTTCATGCTCGGCGTCACCGACTTTGTGTCCGCGAAGTTGGGCAGCCGGTTCATCGAGCCGCCGCCATTCGACTTGGAGGCGTGCTACGCGGAATCCAGGGTGGACGCGCCGCTCATCTTCGTGCTGTCCTCGGGTGCGGATCCGATGGCGGACCTCCTCAAACTGTGCGAGGAGAAGGAGATGCTGCAGCGGTTCGACCAGGTGTCGCTGGGCCAGGGGCAGGGACCCAAGGCGGAGGCGATGATCGAGAGGGCCATGGAGGAGGGCATGTGGGTGTGTCTGCAAAACTGCCACCTGGCGGAGTCGTGGATGCCCAAGCTCGACGTCATCTGCGAGATGATCGACGCCGAGGCCGTGCACCCGGACTTCAGGCTCTGGCTCTCCGCCATGCCGTCGCCCGCGTTCCCGGTTGCGATCCTGCAGAACGGCATCAAGATGACGCTCGAGCCCCCTAAGGGTTTGAAAGCCAACCTGATCCGATCCTACACCAGAATCACGGATGAGTACATGGACGAGTGCAAGGACCCGGCGAGCCACAAGAAGCTGCTGTTCTCCATCTGCCTCTTCCACGCCGTGATCCAGGACAGGCGTAAGTTCGGCCCGCTGGGTTGGAACATCCGGTACGACTTCACCGACGGCGACCTCAACATGTGCCAGCGCCAGATCAAGATGATGATTGACGACTACGAGGAGATCCCCTACAAGGTGATCCGCGTCTTGTGCGGGGAGATCAACTACGGAGGAAGGGTCACGGACGACAAGGACAGGAGGCTGATGAACAACCTGCTGAACAACTACATCATCCCCGAAGTTCTCACCGACGACTTCACCTTCAGCCCGAGCCCGACGTACCCCAGCCCCAAGGCTCAAAACGTGGAGGAGTTTGTCGAGTTTATCAAGTCGCTCCCGCTGATCCCGCAGCCCGAAATCTTCGGCCTGCACGAGAACGCCGACATCACCTGCGACCAGAACGAGACGTACTCCATGTTCGAGACGATCCTATCCCTCCAACCCAGAGTCGCCGCGGGCGGCGGCTTGTCCAGGGAGGAGGTCATCGGAGCCGCGGCGCGGGACATCTTCGATCGATGTCCCTCGCCCTTCGACATCGACGCCGTCGGTCACAAGTACCCCACCGACTACAACCAGTCCATGAACACCGTGCTGACTCAGGAGTGCATCAGATACAACAACCTCATCGTCGTGATGCGCAGGACCCTGCAGGAGTCGCTCAAGGCGCTCAAAGGTCTCGTCGTGATGACGGATGAGCTGGAGGCGGTGACGGATTCAATCTTCGACAACCAGGTTCCCGACGCGTGGGCCAGCAAGGCGTACCCGTCGCTGAAGCCCCTGTCGTCGTGGGTGTTGGACCTGCTGGAGCGCATCAAGTTCATCAACGGCTGGATCGATAACGGCCCGCCCCCGGTCTACTGGATCAGCGGATTGTTCTTCCCGCAGGCTTTCCTGACGGGGACGCTTCAAAATTACGCGCGCAAGAACGGGTTCGCCATCGACTCCATCCAGTGGAACTTTGTCGTCCAGGACACCAAAACCTACGAAAACACGAAGCAACCGCCCGAAGACGGCTGCTACATCACCGGGTTTTTCCTGGAGGGCGCGCGATGGGATTACGACACCCACTTGCTCACCGAGTCGAGGCCGAAGGAGCTCTACACGGATTTCCCGCTGATGTGGCTCGAGCCTTGCAAAGACCGCGTGGCGCCGACGTCCGGGGTGTACAACTGCCCGGCGTACAAGACGCTGACGCGCGCGGGGGTCTTGTCCACCACCGGACACTCCACCAACTTCGTGATGTACCTGGAGGTGCCCACGGATAAGAGCGAGTCGCACTGGATCAACAGCTCGGTGGCGCTCTTCACCGCGCTCATGTTTTGATGACGACGATGATGATGACTCGACGATGCATTGAACGAGCGCAATCGGAGGGCCGCTTCGGAGCGGAGAGAGAGAGAGAAAGATAGAGAGAGAGAGGGACGAGGAGAAGGCCCCGCGGGCGCGTTCGATCAGGTGGCTGATTTAACCGTCTTCTCGCGCGCGGGGCGTGTACTATCAAGATAGCCAAACACCTACTGTGACACAACGTTTCAGAACGAAGAGGTCAGGCGAGAAACCGTTTGCGACCGTTTGAGCGTTGAAACTGCCAGCCCCTATTTTTTTCCAGCTTGCTTTACAGTCAGCATGCTTTATTCGACGCGTTCGACGGTCTGTTGACGGTTTATTCGTCGAAAAATGAAAATTCCGAACCGTTTGGGATTCGGCCCCAGCGAGCGCGCCGCCCGCATTAGACAGCGCGCAACCGCCGCCAGTCACACTCGCCACAGTGAAAATGCCGTCCTACTT
>MDTE01165647.1_pt1 | contig 18592 bp, 18 predicted proteins | sample 811231 | NCBI WGS metagenome assembly MDTE01 (sample SAMN05326651, study PRJNA326480) | marine metagenome | isolation source: seawater | place: Indian Ocean: Red Sea | collected 2010 | reverse complement strand
CCACGGCAAGAAAGTCACGGGGTATCGTCGACTCGGCAAGCGCATTGTCATGGCGCTGGAGGACGACTTCTTTCTCGTACTGCACCTGATGATCGCCGGACGGTTGCTCTGGAAGGAGGCAAGCGGCGCCAAGCCGCCGGGCCGCCGCGGCCTGGCGGCCTTCGACTTTGAGTCCGGAACCCTCATCCTCACCGAGGCGGGCAGTAAACGCCGCGCCTCTCTCTATCCTGTGAAGGGAATTGACGCACTCGCGGAACATGATCCCGGTGGAGTGGAGGTTCTCGATCTCCAATATGAAGAGTTTCGCGCCGTTCTCCTTCGCGAGAACCATTCGGTGAAGCGGGCCCTCACGGATCCGAGGATTTTCAGTGGTATTGGCAATGCCTATTCGGATGAAATCCTGTACCGCGCAAAACTCTCCCCGTCAAATGGACAGAACGAATGAGCGATGACGAAATCAAGCGTCTGCACGAAGCCACCGTGACCGTGCTCCAGGAGTGGATCGAACGGTTGCGTGAGGAATCGGGAGATGGATTACCCGAGAAAGTAACCGCCTTCCGTCCGGAGATAGCAGTCCACGGCAAGTACAGAGAACCGTGTCCGGAATGCGGCTCACCGGTCCAGCGGATCGTGTACGCATCGAACGAGGCCAATTACTGCTCGACCTGCCAGACGGAGGGCAAGTTATTGGCTGATCGCGCACTCTCCAAGCTGCTTAAAGGCAACTGGCCCAAATCTCTGGAGGAGATGGAGGAGCGTCGCGCTCAAGCGCAGACCTGAGGTTGCTTCAAGTCCACCTCTCTCGGCCCCGATGTCGCCCTCTCGTCCGATGTGGTTCGCGATATGATTTACGCGTTGTCTTTGCGACAGAAAATGCGCCAGACGAATGTGACGGCCCAGATCGGGATGACGACCACCGCACCCAGAATGATGTAAGGGACGGCCCATCTCACCACGTCCACGAAAATCGCGAATATGCGCTGAACGGTATCGCCGAGTCCTGACAAAAGTGATTCTGGAGTCACACCTGCGAGCGAGAGCGCCAGGCCAATTATCAGGCTCCAAATGACGATTTTGATGATCGTAGACTTAATCGAGGCACTCATGGAGGTTCCCTGGTTGACCGAGACCCTCTTAATACATGCCCGTCACACAAAGTAAAATCGGGCGACGCGGCAAAACACCTGAAAGATGAAACGCCGCGTCGCCCGGCACCAAGCATGACCATGGGCATCTCAGATGTAACCGAGGGTGCTGAAACTCGTAAGCAGTTGGCGCCGATAAACTGCAGTCCTTGTGACGTATGTCACAAAAGTACTCGTCAGATTCCTCCTCTGGCCCTGAATTTGAGAGTTTTTCGTGTCACATCGATGTCTTGCGCAGTCCGCAACGCACTGGCTACCGCAGGCCTCTAGAGCTCTTCACAGGCCTTCTTAACGGCGCTCAAACCACCGCGAAACGCATACGCTTCATACCCAGCTTGCTGCATGATCTCCGCAAAATAGGGCGATTGAGTGCCATAAGTGCAGTAGACGACATACGGTTTGGCCTTATCGAGAGCACGAAATCCTTCGGCGAACGTCTCGGGATCGACGTGTACGGCGTCCGGTGCATGCCACGACTCGAACATGTGGCGCGGCTGACAATCGACGAGAGTGGACTCGGTCGAAATCTGATCGACAAACAGATAGAGCGTTCTCAACTCGGTCGCGCCGAGCTTCTTGAGGTCGAACATCGTCCGGGCTGCCGCCGCAGCCGGCAACGATTCCGAATCGAGCTTTCCGATTTCATCGATAACCCGGTCCGCCGAACTTGCCGTTACGGGCGGAGCATCTGACAGGGCGCAGTATTCCCGCACTCGCGCAGACAAAGGCGCTGTCCCAATCCGCTCCGCTTCGACAATAATTTCGTGCTTGTCATGGGTGATGAGCGGCCGAATGATCGGTAACGCCGTCGCCGCATCGATGCTCGCCAAATTCTTGAGCGTTTGCGATGAAACCTGACCAATCGCCTCGCCGGTGACGATCACGTCGTGGCCTTCTTCCACCGCGATCAATTCGGCGATCCGATACATCTGCCACTTCAATGCAATCTGCAGATAGGTCTCACGCACGCGACTCCGCAGTTCATCAACAACGGGATTGAAGTCAACAACGAAAAACCTGGGCCGCTGACCGTGTGCCCATAACTCGGCAAGTACCTTGGCGACCTGCAGAACCATTCGCTCGTAGGCACTTCCACCCAGATTGCAGAGCAGGAAATCACTCGCAACACCACGCTTCATGATGCGCCAGGCAGCGACAGCCGAATCGAAACCGCCCGAAAGGAGTGTGAGCGCGCGCCCCTGGACACCGAGAGGCAGCCCGCCGGCACCTTCAACACGATTGGCGTACATCCAGACCCGAGGCATCTCTGCCTCGACCTCCACGGCAACGTCTGGCGTACCCAGATCCACGCTGCCAAATTGGTTCAGCGCGGCCCCGAGCTGCTTTGCGATATCCACGCTGGTGAACCCCATGCGGTCTTTGTCATGTCCGGACCGCTTGGCCCGCACAGCAAAGGAGCGGTCCCGCACAGTATTGGCGAACGCTTCACTGCCTGCCTGAACGATAGCTGTGATATCGCAGTCCGCCTGCGCTTCCACGAGAGAGAAGGACTTGATGCCAAATACCTTTGGCAGAATCTGGCCCGCCGCCTGCTGGGAACTCGTCGTCAACAGAATTCGTGCACCGTCCATGCGCAAGGCACAGTCGATTTCCCGGGCTCGCAGCGCATCCGTGATGTTGTTCCGCAAGGATTCCTGAAAACGACGGCGCGCCCGTGGCGCCTTGAGAGTTATTTCACCGCTCGGCCGAATGACGAAGAGTTCGGTCGGAGCCGTGTTCTGGCCTTCCATGACAGTCAGGTCGCATTGTTCGTCTGGATCGGCGTGTTTATAGCGTGGATCGCGCCCAAACCACAGAGATTAGCGGCGGCGAACCAGTCAGGAACCAGCGTCGCGAATATCACATGCAGATGAAGTCGCTAGGCAGCCTTCAATGCGATGGCTCGCACATCGTCGTCGACATACTCCTCGAACTGCTCGAAGTTGCGGCTAAACCGCGCCAATAAATCCGCGGCGGCCACATCATAGGCATCATGGTCAGCCCAGGTGTTCCTGGGATTGAGGATCTCTCCCGGCACGCCCGGGCAGAACTGCGGAACTTCGAGACCGAAAAACGGATCGGGCGCATAGTTCGCTGAATCCAGAGTACCGTCGAGAGCAGCATTGAGCAGCGCGCGCGTGTGCTGAATCGGCATTCGTTCGCCGATTCCAAACGCACCACCCGACCACCCTGTGTTGACCAGCCAGCACCTCGATCCGAAATTCAGAATCCGCTCTCCCAGGAGGCGGGCGTAGGTGGAGGGGTGTCGCGGCATGAATGGCGCACCGAAACAGGTTGAGAAGGTAGCCTGTGGTTCATTTCCCAGGCCCTTTTCGGTTCCTGCGACTTTCGCGGTATAGCCAGAGATGAAGTGATACATCGCCTGTTCGGGGGTTAGCCTCGAAATCGGAGGCAGAACCCCGAAGGCATCCGCTGTCAGCATAACGATGTTGGCCGGGTGACCCGCGACCCCGCTGTCAACGATGTTCGGGATGAAATCGATTGGATAGGACGCCCGGGTATTTTCGGTATGTCGGGGATCATCGAGATCCAGACGACGTGCTTCCTCGTCGTAGACAACGTTCTCCAGAATCGTTCCGAATCTTCCGGTCGTCGCATAGATCTCAGGCTCTGCTTCCGCACTGAGTCGTATGACCTTGGCGTAGCAACCACCCTCAAAATTGAACAGGCCGGCATCGCTCCAACCGTGCTCGTCGTCACCAACGAGCTGCCGGTTCGGATCAGCAGACAAGGTCGTCTTTCCCGTGCCCGACAAGCCGAAGAAGATCGCAGCGTCTCCTGCCGGCCCAACGTTGACGGAGCAATGCATGGGAAGCACATCGCGTGCAGGCAGAAGATAGTTGAGCACGGTGAAGATCGCTTTCTTCACTTCGCCTGCGTAGGAGGTTCCTCCGATGATCACGGTGCGGTCAGCAAAGCTTACGACGATGAAAGTGCCCGACCGTGTACCGTCCTGTGTCGTGTCTGCATGAAACGTCGGCGCATGAATCACCGTGAATTCAGGGTCGAACGTGTCCAGTTCTTCGTCCGTCGGCTCGATGAACATGTTGCGCGCAAAAAGACTATGCCAGGCGGACTCACCGATGACACGAATACCGAGACGGTATTCGCTTGATGCGCCTGCCCAGCAATCCTGCACGAACACGTCCCCACCATCGAAATGAGCGAGAATGCGGGACTTCAACGCCGCATAGTTTTCCTGTTCGATGGAAACGTTCGCGCCGCTCCACCAGATGCTGCCTTCGCTCTCAGCTTCCCTGACAAAGTACTTGTCATTGGCAGACCGGCCGGTGTGCTCGCCCGTGAGCACAACCAACGCCCCTCCTTCCGCAAGAACGCCTTCTCCGCGCCGGAGCGACTCTTCATAAAGTTGCGGTGCGGGCAGATTCCAGTACACCGCACGGGGGTTCTGAACCCCTTGCCTATCTATCCCCAGACTGCTCCGACGGGGGCCCACGTGTTGCATCCTCCAACCCCAACTCATAAACCACAGATCGGGACCACGGTAACGACTCCCTGAAGCCCACTCAACTGCTTAGAACCATTAAAATTTTGCGGTATCGGTTCTCGCCGGGTCGACCTAAAAGTCCTTCATCGCCTCGGCGAATGTCCGCATCGCTTCGAGATGTTGATCGAAGGTTTCATACCCGCCCTCGGTCGTCCGGAAGACGAGCTGTGTCGCCCCGAGGTCGACCCAGGCGCGGGCATCGGCGATCCAGTCATCGGGCCCGCCGACCTTTGAGTAGACCATCGACTCGATCCCGATATCGGCCATATCACGCCCCGCTTCCAGAACCGCCTCGCGGAACACGTCGGCGACCCGCCTCGACTCGTCATCGGGCGCGAGACGGGAGATCATGAACCAGCCGTCCGCCAGACGCGCGGCACGGCGGACGGCAACATCACTCACTGCGCCCAGCCAGATCTCGGGCGGCCTCTGAATGGGCATGGGCGCGAGGCCGGCTTCATTGATGGTATGCCACTTGCCGGAAAAGGTGACGACCTGCTGTGTCCAAAGAAGACGTAACACCTCGATCTGCTCTTCCAGTCGCTTGCCGCGGTTCTTGAAGTCCATGCCGAGTGCCTCGAACTCGAGGCTGTTCCAGCCGATACCGGCACCAAACCGCGACCGCCCGCCGCTGAGGACGTCGATCTGGGCCATCTGCTTTGCGACCAAGACGGTCTGGCGTTGTGGAAGGATCACGATGGCGGGGTTAATACCAATGGTTTCCGTTACTCCGGCCAGAAATGCCATGACGGTCAGCGGCTCGTGATGCGGGAAGTCCGTCGTGTAGAACTTTGCCATTTCCCAAGACTCACGCGGCGTCGGCGACTGAATTACATGATCGTGGGTCGAGATATGGCTATAGCCCATCTCCTCGACGGCCTGCGCGAAGTCGCGAATGACAATTCTGTCCGTCCCGATCTCCGCGTCGGGGTACGAAATTCCGAATTTCATGGCAATGTCTCCCTGATTTCGACATCCATGATAGTCACTACAACCATACTGTGCACGGCGTCCGCTGCTGAAATTCCCCACGTCAGCCATGTGGTCGACGGAGCGTTACGTTGTTATGGTTTTCCCGCGGCGGACATTTTCCACCTTAGCGCTGACCGGACGACTGCCATGGCACCTCTTAACAAAAAGGCCATCAACTCGATGCGCGCAGCGTTGATCGAAGAACGCGACTTATTGAAAGAGACTGGCAAGACAAGTGCGGAGTCCCGCAAGCCCGTGGCAATCGATCAACAGAGCGTGGGAAGGCTGTCCCGGATGGATGCTTTGCAGATGCAAGCCATGGCGGTCGCATCGGATAAGCGCCGGCAAGTTCGTCTGCAACAGATCGAGGCTGCGCTTGGTCGAATCGAAGAAGGTGAATTCGGCTTTTGCGTGGTATGCGGCTATGAAATCGAAGAGGGACGACTGAAAAATGATCCCGCGACGCCGCGCTGCATCGCCTGCGCCAGCGCCCAGTAACCATTCAGGGCCAGGGAAGGACGCATCATCATGAAGGCGGCCGTCTGCTCCGAGTTCGGGAAACCCCTGGTCATCAAGGAGATCGAAATCGATCCTCCCCATGCGGGAGAGGTCAAGGTCACTCTCTCTGCGTGCGCCATCTGTCACAGCGATATCCATTACCTTTAAGGAGCCTGGGGCGGCACATTGCCGGCCGTGTATGGACATGAGGCTGCTGGCGTCGTCGAAAAAGTCGGCCCAGGAGTTACAACGGTTGCGCCCGGCAATCACGTCGTCGTCTCGCTGCTCAGATCCTGTGGTCGCTGCCACTTCTGTAAGCGAGACGAACCGTACATGTGTGAAGCGACCTTCGCGCTCGATACGGAGAGCCGGTTGCGCACCAGGGGTGGCGTCCCCATCCATCAAGGCCTGAGAACGGCTGCCTTCGCCGAGGCCGTCGTTGTCGAACAATCCCAAGTCGTCCTGATTCCCGCAGATATCAGTTTCGACAGTGCATCGTTGCTCGCCTGCGGCGTCATCACCGGGCTTGGCGCCGTGACCAATACCGCCAAGGTCGAAGCAGGCAGCAGTGTCATCGTCATCGACACCGGCGGTGTGGGCCTCAACAGCGTCCAAGGCGCTCTCCGGTCCGGGGCCAACCCGATCGTGGCCGTCGATGTGTCCGATGCCAAACTGGAAGCGGCCACGGCATTCGGTGCGACGCAGACGATCAACTCACTCAAGCAAGACCTCTGGCAGGGTGTCCGGGACATCACGGACGACTACGGGGCCGACTATGTCTTCATTACCGTGGGGAGCCGCGAAGCGATCGAACAAGGCATTGGCCTGATGCGCCGCGCCGGTACCGTGGTCATCGTCGGCATGCCGCCTACCGGGGCCCGGGTTTGTCTTCGAGCCCTCGGACATTGCCGAGGATGGTCTCCGTATTCTCGGCAGCAAGATGGGTTCGACCCAACTGCAATCCGATGTGCCCAAGCTGGTCGATCTCTATGTAAACGGTGAACTGAAGCTTGATGAGCTGATCACAACCCGCTATGCACTCAACGATATCAATGAAGCCATTTCCTCGGTCCACCGCACCGAGGCGCTGAGAAACGTGATCGTTTTCTGATTGCAGCTTCATGCGGCGTCATCGCTGCCCAGGCCGAGACCGTCGATATCCGCCACGACCATTCAGGAGCACAGGGATGGGTTTCAAAATCGATCACGTTCATCTGGTTTGTGAGGACGTTGAGGGAATGATGTCGTTTTTCGAACGCGTATTCGAAGCCAAGCGAATCGGCTATCTGCCGGACTTCAAGGGTTCGGCGAGCGGCGCCCTGGAACTGGAAAACATTCGAATCTTCGTTCGTGGACTGCGGCCGGACTGGATACCGGACTGCGTTGCGCCCGGTCGCGTTCAGGGACTGGACCACTTCGGGTTGACAGTCGACGACGTTGTCGCAACGGCCGAGACACTCCGGGAACGCGGCGCCGAAATCTCGGTGGAGCCCCATCCCGGCGGGTTCGGTGGTCGCTACATCTGCTACGTAAAGGGCCCGGAGAACATCGACGTGGAAATCAGCGGACCGTGGGCGGGATTCGGCGCCTGACTCTGTGGCGCGGGCCGATGCATGGAGCCTCGGTCGTCGAAGGGACTGATTCCCACGCTGGGAATTTTCGCAGAGCGAGTCTGGACAGTGCGCCGCTTTATGGGACTGTCTGACCCACCGTAGACAAATGTTTTCGGCCGGAAAGCTAGTACTTGATTATCAGGCCCCGGCCTGTCGGCTGCCCATCCCAGTCCTGACCAGCCAATCCGAAGCAGCAATCTGGTCGCGCGCCTGGTCAGCTACGACTATACCGAATCGGTTTGAGAGAATTTTCTCCCAAAATTGCAGACTAGTGTCGCAACGCCGCAGTCGAATCGGGCGCTCGCTCCCAGGTCAAGATCGAGAGACTTGCTACGGACGTAAACGTCAGGCGCCGCTAATGTGGCGATCGGCCGCGTCTTCCCAGAACTTCTCCCGAATCGTTTTTCGCGGGATTTTGCCAACAGGAGTCCGTGGCAGAGGATCCGTCTGCAGGACGACCCGGCCGGGCTTTTTGTAAGAGCCCAGATTCGTCCGACAAACCTCGATGACATCCTCTTCGGTCACGGTTGCACCTTCGTTCAATACCACGACAGCAACCGGGATCTCACCCCAACGATCATGCGGCGCGGCGACAACTGCGACTTCTCGCACGCCCGGCATGGCGGAAATTTCGTTCTCGAGTTCCGCCGGCCAGATGTTGAATCCACCAGAGATTATCATGTCGTCCTTCCGGTCGGTCAGATAGACGTAGCCGTTTTCGTCGATCTTGCCGACGTCCCCGGAAAGAACCCAGCCGTCCACCAGCCGTTCCTTTGTGAGTTCCGGTTCGTTGAGGATTTCCGAGATCTGGCCCTCGCACATCAGCGCGATCTCGCCAATCTCACCGGGAGGCAGTGGCTTGTTGTCGTCATCGCGAATCTCGATCGCCGAATACGGCATGACCCTGCCAACGGCGAGAAGCGGTTCAGATCCCGGAACATCCCGAAACCATTCGGCAGGGCCCATTCCGGCGACGGGCACGCTCTCCGTTTGGCCATAAAGTTGATGCAGAACGTCGCCGAAGAAGTCGCGCGCCTGCAGGGCCGTCGCAGGGCGAATAGGCGCGCCGGAAACCATGATCCCCCTGAGCTTGGAAAAGTCCTTCTTCTCCTTGCAGGTTGCGATCATATCGCTGAGCATCGTCGGAACGGCAAAGGCGAATCCGCCATATTTCTCCAGGTGATTGGCAAAGTCTTCCGGCTCAAACCTGTCCAGCAGGATATTACAGCCACCGGCGAGCCACATCGGCATGAACAGGTAACCGGCGCCATGGGAGATCGGGCCTGCGTGAGTGGCGTAATCGCCGGCATTAATCATCGGAAAGAAGAAGGCCCAGTCGCGGCAGGTTCGCATCCATTGACGATGTGAGAATTGCATGCCTTTTGACCGACCGGTGGTGCCACCGGAATGGCGGATCAAGTGAGGGTCGTCGATGTCGATATCGAGGTTCGGATCCTTGTCCGAATAGCCTGCAAGCCAGCTCTCATAATCGTCACGCCGGACAAGCACATGCTTCAGTCCATCGATTTCGTCCTTGAAATGCTCGACCTCATGGGCGAACTCCTGCGACACGACCACAGCGCGACAATCGGTATGGCTGATCATATGGGAATGCGCGACCGAGGAATTGCGCCGATACAAGGGTACACGGACCACATTGGCGACAGCCGCCGCGACAAAAAAATCGGCGGCCTCAAGGCAATTGTCCTCTAGCACTGCCACTTTGTCTCCCGGTTGCAGGCCCATATCGATGAGCGCGTTGGCAAGTTGACAGCCCCGCTTCCAGGCCTCCTCAAAGGTCAGTTCGACGCCCCCGGCCATGATCGCCGGCCGGTTGCGGTTATACTCCACGGCTCTTCGCAGCGCCGAACGGACGTCAAGCATTTCGAATTCTCCCTAGTTCTGTTGCCATCCCTCACGGAGCGGCAGTTCGAGCGCAGCCGGTCATTCTTGCCTTTTGTTGGGCTCTTAGAGCATAAAAATCTATCATGTTTGATCAATGATTTCTTTGTCTTTGGTCAATAGCTTTTGTCTTGCGACAACACTGTCGGGTGTTAGTGTAGAGTCTCAAAGATCGCGGTTTGATGGGTTGCGAGGCAGCAGTATTGAAACCGGAATACGACGCAATCGTCATCGGCGCAGGTGTTTGCGGGATATACCAGGCCTATAAACTGGCTGAAATGGGCCGTCGTTTCCTCGTCCTCGAACAGGCATCCGATGTGGGCGGCACCTGGTACTGGAACCGCTATCCCGGCTGCCGATTTGATTCCGAAAGCGAGACTTACGGATATTCCTTTTCCGAGGAACTGCTTCAGGAATGGGACTGGACGGAACATTTCTCGCCCCGCGAGGAGACCGAACGCTACCTGCAGTTTGTCGTCGACAAGTTCGATCTTCGCCAATACATGCGCTTCGACAGCCGGTTGAAGTCCGCCCATTGGGACGGAGAAAATTCCCTTTGGCGAATATCGACGGACGATGGCCAAAGCTTCATAACACGTTTCTTGCTCACCGCCATCGGGTTACTGTCGACCCCCACCCTTCCGCGATATGAAGGCGTCGAAAGTTTTAAGGGCGAGTACTTCCACACCTTTTACGCCCCGAAAGAGCCGGTGGATTACACAGGAAAACGTGTTGCCGTGGTCGGAACGGGCGCGACTGGGATTCAAGTGATTTCCGAGATCGCCAGTCAGGTCGGCACTCTGACGGTTTTTCAGCGCCGCCCGAACTGGTGCGCCCCCTTGCAAAATTCACCCATCGCGTCCGACGAGATGGACAGGATCAAAGGCCGTTACACAGAAATCTTTGATATCTGCCGTGAAACGCCGAGCGGCTTCTATCACAATGTCGATCCGCGCAAGACATTGGATGTTCCTGCGGAAGAGCGGGAAGCCTTCTGGGAGGATTTGTACAGCGCGCCCGGTTTCGGCGTCTGGCTGGGCAACTTCAAAGATATGCTGACCGACGAAGTCGCCAATGCCGAGTTCTCCAAGTTTGTGGCGAAAAAGATCGCTCAGCGGGTTAAGGACCCTGCGGTCGCAGACAAACTTATCCCCAAAGACCATGGCTTCGGGACCCGGCGCGTGCCCATGGAAACGCACTACTACGAGGTCTTCAATCAGGATAACGTCCTGCTCGTCGACATCGGCGAGACGCCGATCGAATGGATAACGCCAAACGGCATCAAGACAAACGAAAAAGAGTACGAATTCGACCTCATCATTTATGCCACCGGTTTCGACGCAGTGACTGGTTCCTTCGACAAGATCGATTTGGTCGGCAAAGACGGTGTGCGTTTAAAGGACAAATGGGAAGACGGTCCCCAAACCGTATACGGACTGTCGGTCAGCGGATTTCCCAACCTTCTGACATTGGCGGGTCCGCAAAGCGGTTCCGTGGCCACCAACTTTCCGCGCGGTATCGAAGAAGCCGTGGAATGGTGCTCGGGGTTCCTCGACCATCTCTTTGAAAACGACATCACGTACTTCAATCCCAAGAAGGGACCGGAAGAATTCTGGTGTGACCACGTCCAGAAAATGTCGGAGAGAATTCTGTTCGCCCGAGAGCAATCCTGGTTCACCGGTTACAACTCGAACATCGATCGAACGTATCGCAGCCAGTGTCTGATTTATGCCGGTGGCCAGATCAGGTTTCGCCAGTTTCTCGCCGATGAGAAGTCAGGAGGATATCCAAGTTTCGAACTCGCCTCCTAAGGTCAGAGGCCGCAATTCACCCCGCAAACTTGTGTGAGGGCAGGCCCTGAACGCCCGGACGGCAGCGAAAGAGGTATCCCGCTTCCGGCTCGTGCAGCTTACCGTCGTCATGGAGGCTGAAATTCGCGGTCGTGATGTAGAGATCGTGTAGACCCGGGCCACCAAAATTGCAGCTCGTGACCCTGGCGACTGGCAGGGAAACCACCCCGATCCACTCGCCGGTGGGGCTATATCGCCTGACCTGGCCTCCGTAAAACAGAGCAACCCAAACGCCCCCCTCGGCGTCGACCGCCAATCCGTCGGGCAAGCCGTGTTCCCTGTCGATCTCGGCGAGGCGATGCCGATTGGAGAGCTTGCCGACATCGACGTCGTAGTCGAAGACATCGATGCCGCTTGAAAGCGTATCAGCGAAATACATGAGCCTGTCATCCGGGCTCCAGCCGATCCCGTTGGAGACCCGGACGCCTTCAACAGCTGACGTCAGGGAAAAATCGGGGTCGATGCGGTAAAGCGTGCCGGCACCACGTTCGAATTTGATCGACAGTGTTCCGCTCCACAGCCGGCCCCGTGAATCACACTTACCATCATTCATGCGGTTGTTCGGCAAGTCTCGTTCGATTGATACCGCCAGTGACGTGGTCTCCGACACTTCGTTGACCTGCAGCAACCCGTCAACCGACGATGCGACAAATCCTCCCGTCCGGCGCGGGATCGCCACACCAATGGTCACACCCACGTTTACCGTGCTGATTTCGCCGGAGGCCGGATCAAATCGGTGAATACGGCCCTGGTTGCAATCGACGAAAACCAGGGTGTCGCTCTCGTCGTCCCAAAGCGGTCCTTCCCCAAGATCGAAATTCCGAGCCAGGGCCACTTCCAGCGTGTGGGAGTAATCGGTGACTGAACCGTCATTCTTCATGGTCGCTCATCAGACCGAGACACCACAAATGGTGATACAGGCTCATTTGGCGCGATGATCAATGCTCGCCCAATGGCCCGGGAAGCGGGAACTTCAGCGGTCCGCCATCGCGCAAGGGCAGGACGATCGATGCCGTGCCGTCGGCGGACAAAACGTCCTTTTGATTGCGGGCGTGAATGTTGAGGTGAACGACACCGTAACCCTCGCACATTTCTTTCCCGGTGACCTCGCCGCGCCACCACAGGGTATCGCCCACAAGATTGGGCTCTCGGACATTCACATTCAGGGTATGCATGAATCCATGATCGCCGATCCAGTTCGTCAACATGTGCTGACACCAGGCAATGCGTTGCGGTCCGATGTCGTAGGCGCCACCCATGCCGACGTCGCGGCCGGTGGATGTTTCGAGGTGGCCCCTACCGGCCGCTTCCTTGGCACCTGTCTTCTTGTTCACGTGATAGTCCCTATGGCGCTGGCGATAGCGAATCGCATCGCCATGCACCCCGCCATAATGCGTCGCGCCTTGCTGACCGGAATACCACGCCATGATGTCGATGACGCCAAGGGGCCCCCGGACAACCTGGGGCACCTCGTCACCGCTGTCGACATCTTCCCAAAAGAGTGGCTGATCGCCGCGGCGAGGTTCGGCCAGAACCTGGCGTTCAATATCTTCAATTTCCTCGGGCCTGTATTTATGAGGTTCGTTGGATTTGGAACTTTTTGACGTCGATTGCTTCTTGAGACTGTCACCCCTGGGCGTTCTGCCGCAGCGGCCAATGGCGATGCCCGCCGCGCGGTCATGCTGGTTCAGGTAGCGGATTTCACCCGTCTGCAACACCCATTTCGGGAAACGCCGACCGCTTTTGACTTCCTGCTTTAGGAGCCTGGCTTCGACCGTGAAGGTATCGTCCAAGAGAATGGGTTCGAACCAGGTCCAGGAGGTGCCTGCGTACAGCCATTGAACACCGGCCAGTTTTGGGGCGACCACCGTGCCGTCCACGGCATAGAGAATACAGGGTGGCGCGACGATGCTGCCGTAGGGTGACGCGGCGGCATATTCCTCATCCAGCCACAAAGGATTGTTGTCACCGATCCCCCATGCGAAATGTCGGATGGCATCCCGGGTCGCTGTTTCGATCCACTGCATCCTGTCCCGGCGCAGCAGGACGCCGACCAGTTCTTCTGCTTCCGCGATACCCTCGTCTGTTATCTCCCCCCAAGCCATCGCAAGCCTCCCTGGACGTCCGCCGGAACCGGTTTACTGACTAACGATAAACGGTGCGTTTGGCACCGCGGTTCCATCTGTGTACCCCGGCCTGAAGATGTCCCAGGTTGCCGCTTCTTCTGGTGAGAGCACAGGTGCCATGGGGGCGCCGGTCTCAGTTGCGAGGTCGAGTAGTTCGCGCCGCGTGCGTTTATCCAGTTCCGCCTGAAAGACCGGAAGAATCTGGCTGTCGTCTTCCGAGAGCTTGAACGGATTCTGCAGCTCCGGGTCTTCAGACCAGTCCGGATTGCCAAAGGCGTTCAGAATTGACTTCCAATCCTGTCTGGATCGAGCCTGAACGGCGACAAATCCATCGCTGCAGGCAAAGAACCCTTGCGGGAAAACACCGCCATGTTCAACGGTGGTGGTTCCATTTCGACGCCACCCGTACGGCACGCCCGCGTGATTGCCGGAATTCTGTTCCGCGAAAGCGCGCAAGATATCCGCGGCGGAAACGTCGATCCTGCGCGGGTGTCTGGACTGATTGGCCACATCGTCATAGTGAAGTCCCAACGCCATATTGGCCCCGAAAATTCCCGCCCAGCGCTCAGGCAAGTGGACCGGCAAAATGCCTGGGGCAGCCTCTGCCCGCCCGATCACGGAGGAAACGCCGGAAACCGCGCTCGCAAAAGCACCGATGCCGGGACGACCGACTTCGTAATCCCAGAGATAGATCTCGGTGGGGCCGTCGTCCACAGTCTCCGCGACCGTTTCCGTGTCCCCCGAAATGAGGATCGCCAATGGCGACGGGTTGATATTTCTTGCCTCTTCCACCGACTTGCAGCCGATGAGCGAGGCGCCGACCTTCCGCAGCATCAGGGCAGCGTTCAACGCCGAACGATTGCTGCCCACGACGGCGAACAGGGCCGACATGGCGTTGAGGGACCGGCCGGGTGCCATCGCGGTAGTGTTACTTTGATCCATGACGCCGTTCCATGTCGGATGCGACCAGTTCCTCTCGGTCCTCTGGCGACCAGCCGAGCAATTGCCCGAGCACGTAATCGTTGCCCTCGCCCAGGGTCGGCGCAGTCTTGCGCAATGGCGCGCGCTGACCATCAATCCACCAGGGCGCCGCCACGATTTCCTCGGGTCCGGTGATGGGGTGTATGGTCGATACCAGCGTGCCTTCCAGAGCAGACCCCGCACCGACTTCCGCCGGCTCTTCAATAACACGTACGCACCTGGCGCCTTCTTTTTCGAGCACGTCCCGGGCGTCGCCGAGATCAAGTGCAGAGGCCTTCTCGACAAGAGAGTTCTTCTCCGCTTCGGGCAGGGATTCAGGCCAGGCCACGCAGAGGTATTGCCGGTCCCTTGTAGAGATGACCGACGGCTCGTCACTCTCAAGGTCCGCCTCCAGCCCCAGTGATGCGGCAAGCGCTGCAAGTTCCGCGTCATTGTCCGTCGCTGAATGCGCCATCGCCTCGAGCTGCGACAATTCGATATACGCTCCCTGACCGGTCTGCCGCGCCTGCAGGATGGTTCCAATGCAAGCAAACAGGCCATAAGTCGCGGCATTCGGGTCGGAGGTGACAAATGTGGGCGAGCCGACGAACTCGTGCGTATCCGGATCGACGATGTTGGCTTCCAAACCCGACATCGCGGACAGAACGAGGCCGTATGCGCGCATATTGGACAGCCGCGAGGTCGCGCCGAATCCGGACAGAGACAGCAGGACAATACCCGGGTTCGATTTGGCAAGGGCTTCGTATCCAATGCCCAGGCGATCCATCGTGCCTGAGGTGAAATTCTCGATCACCAGATCCGTGTCACGGGCCAATTCGAGCAGCGCGTCACGATGCTTGCCCACCTTTAAATCAAGGGTGACGCCGATCTTGTTGCGGTTGAGGCCGTGAAAGGACTGGGACATCTCGCGGCGGATGAATTCGGGATATCTGCCCGCCATTCGTTCCACGCCACGCGTCCGGTAGAGATCGTAGCGCTTAAACCACTCCACCTTGATGACTTCCGCGCCGAGATCGGCCAAAAGCTGACCCAGCAGCGGACCCGACCACACCCAGCACAACTCGATGACACGAACACCGTTCAGGGGCAGCGCCGCACTCATTCGATCATTTCTCCCTCGACTTATGCTCGTCCATTCGAACCGAAATGTTTCGCATTCGCGGCAGTTTCAACCCCCGGGCCTCTAAGGCCATTGGGAAGCAGCCCGTCTGCCAATACTCAAGAGAAGGGCGCCGACAGTCAGCTTTTTGGCACAACCGACCCAATCGGTGTGTACTCGCCTATCTCAATCGCAGGCCACTATGGTTGGTCGTGCACATTTTTGACAATAAACAATATTGATTTCCTATAGAAAATAACCTTGCGCCGATTTTTGGAAATATCGCGCTGCCAGACGGCCCTTCAACCTGACGCCTCCCCATATCTCGGATCGGGAGAAAGTCTTGGGAAATCAGCTGACATCACCTGACCCAACTGATCGCTTGAAGCCCTCACTCAATCGCCGACCAACTCAGAAAACTGGAATTTCACCACGTCAGGTGCTTGGAGACATCCTCGGCTGCCTTGCGCAGGTCCGTAATCAGAACGTTTCGGTCAATCGCCTCAAGCTGTGCGGTGATGGCCGTGACGCCGATGGTATGGATGACATTGCCCTGCGGCATATGAACCGGAACCGCGATGGCGGTTACCCCTTCGACGAACCCTTCGCGGTCTTCGGAATAGCCCTGCTCCCGCGTCAGTTCGACCTGCTTCTTCCAGGTCTCGTAATCGACCGGGCGGACCCATTTGATCTTGGCGAAATTCTGTTTGATCTTGCTCTCCGTCATCCCGCTGAACGCTGCGAAGCAGCGCCCCGAGGCACCGGACATCAGCGGGACGCGTCCGCCCAAGGTGACATTCAAAGAGATCGTGCTTGGCGGGCTGGCGTAGGCCACCAGCGCCAGGTGCTGATCGTCGATATTTGAGGTGGCCGTCGCCGTCATGATGAAGCGATCGGCGATGGCCTGCAGGTGCGGCTGGACCAGATCGGCGAAGTTGTTGAGTTGGTTGGCGCTCTTGGCCAGATCGATAATGCCCGACCCCAGCTGATAGGTCTTCGAGTTCAAATCGTAGGAGACCAATCTGGCCGAAACCAGCTCCCGCAGGATATGAAGACAAGTACTGGGGATGGTGTCGACGGCGCGTGAAATCTGAGAGAGATTCATCGGCGTCGGCCGGTCCGACAGTTCCCACAGAATGGCCGCCGCCCGCTTGACAGCCGGTACCCGTTTGACGGACGTCGATTTCTGCGCCCCTGGCGGCACCCCGTTCCTCATATCTCCACCGCTCACAAATTCTCTCTCCAGCTTAGGATCACTTTCGAAGCCAGTTAGAAGAGTCTGACTGCTTGCGCCTGAGGTTGCAGCACTTCAGAGGATCGCTGTCATACCAGCATCCACCATCAACACGTGACCATTGACGTAACTCGCGGCGTCGGATGCGAGAAACACCGCGACGTTGGCCACTTCATGGGGCTGCGCCCAGCGCTTCGCGGGAATTCGGCTCTCGACAAAGGCCGTCACTTTTTCATCCTCAACCATGGACTGGTTGAATTCCGTGGCCACGAAGCCCGGCGAAATGACATTTGCCGTGGTGCCCTGAGGCCCCACGATGAATGCAAGCGAGCGGGCGAGACTTTCCATCGCGGCTTTGGTCGATGCGTAAGCGGTTTCTCCATTGAGAGGCCGTCGCGCCGCGGCCGAGGAGATAAATATGATTCGCCCGTTTTGCGGGTGGGTGATTCTGTTCATGGCCAGCCGCGAAAGCTGGTAGGCAGAGATCGAGTTTGCTTCCAGAATACGGCGGTAAGAATCCGGGTCGATCTCGGCGAATTTCCGGCGATCGCGCGCGCCAGCGTTGCAGACGACAATATCCAGCCGGCCCGCTTGTTTGATCACGTCATCGACGGCCTTCTCGGCGGCTTCGTGATCCGTAACGTCAAACGGAGCCTCGATCGCTCCTGCCAACTCGCCCGCGATCGCCGACACTTTATCCCTGTCCCTGCCATTGATGGCGACACGGGCGCCCGAATTCGTAAAGGCTTCAGCAATGGCCCGGCCGATACCAGTGGTACTTCCGGTAACCAGCGCCACTCTCTGTTCGAGGGAAAAAGCGTCGTTTTGCACCGATGCCACCGCCTATCGTGGGAACGAAATCATGCAATGCGCCCTGAAAGGGCGCGATGTCAGAAAGATCGGCGAGGACTAAAAGACCACCGGTATAACGCGTTCGCCATTGTAATAAGCCTTGGCCTTTCGCTGAACCAGCTTCCAGGTCTCGTTGAAGTAGTCGGCGCGTTCCACGATTTCCCGCAGGTGGGACACCTGATCGTGCGGCATCACCGGTGCGTGGGGCGGCATATTGACGTCCATTCGGGCGGTGTAATCGAAGACAACGTGACGAGAGACCGCTTCGCCCAGGCTGCTGCCGACCGTAATCGCGCCGTGCCAGGGAATGACGATGGCGATGTCATCATCTCCCAACACCTCGGCGATGGAATTGAAATCGTCATTGGGGCTGAGAACGGTCCTCTCATAGAAGGCCGCGGATACATTGGCAAAGATCCTCGGTACGCGGGCGTAGGCTGCCTGCGCGGTGATCCAGAACCCGTGGGAGTGAACCACTGACTGTACATCCGGACGGTGTTTGTAGATGCCGTGATGAAAGTCGATCCCGAGGCTCGGCGGTCGGTTGGAATTGACAGGTTTGCCGTCAAAATCGATCAGAATGATGTCTTCGAGCTGCATCTCCTCGAAGGTGCGCTCGAATACATGCATATAGAAATAAGGCTCATCAGGAAGACGTGCTGAAACGTGGCCGCCAAGCCCCGACCCGAGTCCATAAGCAGCCATCCCTCTGCATGCTTCCAGGACCTGAGCCCGAAGTTCTTCGTTTTCCTTGACCATGGCGGCACCTTCCCTTTCAAAGTCAGCGCCTG
>MDTE01137397.1_pt1 | contig 18592 bp, 11 predicted proteins | sample 811231 | NCBI WGS metagenome assembly MDTE01 (sample SAMN05326651, study PRJNA326480) | marine metagenome | isolation source: seawater | place: Indian Ocean: Red Sea | collected 2010 | reverse complement strand
CTCGGCGCGCGCGCTTGATCGGACTGGGGGAAAACGCCTCTTCCACGTGCGAGAGGTCCCGGCCCAGCGTCACACCGTGGTCGTCCAACCCACGGGATTCGAGCGAGAAATAGACCGTCGTCTCTGGTTCATGAGACAACGGGCGAAATTAGACCCTGAAACGACGAGTCGTGGAAAAAGAGGCACACGGAAGATCCTTCCTCGGATAAGCAAATTTTGCGGCTGTCGTGTTCCCTCCATCTTCGCGCGCACCTGGGCGCGACGCAAGTGCAGTGAACCATGGCGTCAAGCACGGTCGCTGTCTCCGGAGCGATTGCCGCCGCGGGCGCGTCGCCGCGGTGCCGAAACCGCGCGGCTCGGGTGGCGGCGAAAGCCCCCACCGCGAGGCTGGGCGCCAGGGAGTTTGTTGGTCAGAGGCTCAAGCCGGAGCGCGTGAGGAGCCGCAGGTCCGCGGCGCTCGCGCCCCGAGCGGAGGCCATCTCCGATCCCGTCGAGGAGAAGGATGCCAAGGCTGAGGAGGTGAGTCGCGGAGACGCGCGAGACGCTGCATCGACCTTTCCCACCCCACGAATCCATCGCGCGACCGGAGGTTGCCGAGCGACGTGGCCCAGTTTTCGTGCCAGGAGATATTTCCCCCTCCCGTCGCGCGGACACCGTATCGACGCGCGGCGGTCGATCGCGCGTCGTCCGGACGCCCGTTTCCGCGCCCGAATCGTCCTCGTGCTCGTTCTGACCGTCTGTTTTGCTCGATCGTCGCCCTCAGGTTGACAAGATTCAGAAGATGCTGGCCAAGCCCTACAAGGCGGGTTTCACGACGGAGATCGAGACGGACACCATCCCCAAGGGCCTGTCCGAGGAGACCGTCCGCATGATCTCCGCCAAGAAAAACGAGCCCGAATGGATGCTCGAGTTCCGCCTGAAGGCGTACCGTAAGTGGCTGACCATGAAGGAGCCCGACTGGAGCGACAACAGGTACCCGGACATTGACTACCAGGCGGTGTCCTACTACAGCGCGCCCAAGGTGATGGAGAAGAAGAAGTCGCTGGACGAGGTGGACCCCGAGCTTCTCGCGACGTTCGACAAGCTCGGCATCCCCCTCAGCGAGCAGAAGCGCCTGACCAACGTCGCGGTCGACGCCGTGTTCGACAGCGTGTCCATCGCGACCACCTTCAGGGAGGATCTCGCCAAGGTTGGCGTCATCTTCTGCTCCATCTCGGAGGCTATCAAGGAGTACCCGGAACTGATCAAGGAGCACCTCGGATCCGTGGTTCCCGTCAGTGACAACTACTTCTCCGCACTCAACACCGCGGTGTTCTCCGACGGATCTTTCTGCTACATCCCCAAGGGTGTCAAGTCGCCCATGGAGCTGTCCACATACTTCCGCATCAACGCCGAGAGCAGCGGCCAGTTTGAGAGGACGCTCATCGTCGCCGAGGAGGGATCGTACGTGAGCTACCTGGAGGGCTGCACCGCCCCGGCGTACGACGAGAACCAGCTGCACGCGGCGGTGGTGGAGATCAGCGCGGCGAAGGATGCCGAGGTGAAGTACTCGACGGTGCAGAACTGGTACGCGGGTGACGAGAACGGCAAGGGCGGCATCTACAACTTCGTCACGAAGCGGGGGTTGTGCAAGGGAGACAACGCGAAGATCTCGTGGACGCAGGTGGAGACCGGATCCAGCATCACGTGGAAGTATCCGTCCGTGGTGCTCAAGGGTGACAACAGCGTGGGTGAATTTTACAGCGTGGCGCTCACCAACAACGCGCAGCAGGCAGACACCGGCACGAAGATGATCCACGTGGGTAAGAACACCCGCTCTCGCATCGTGAGCAAGGGCATCTCCGCGGGTAAGTCGAGAAACTGCTACCGTGGATTGGTGCAGGTGCAGCCCACCGCGACGGGCGCCAGGAACTACAGCCAGTGCGACTCTATGCTCATCGGGGACAAGGCTGGGGCGAACACCTACCCGTACATTCAGGTCAGGGAGCCCTCCGCGCGGGTGGAGCACGAGGCGTCCACGTCGAAGATTGGCGAGGATCAGCTGTTCTACTTCCAGCAGCGCGGCATCGACCCGGAGACGGCGGTGGGCATCATCATCTCGGGCTTCTGTAACGAAGTTTTCAACGAGCTGCCCATGGAGTTTGCCGCCGAGGTCAATCAGTTGATGAGCCTTAAGCTCGAGGGCAGCGTCGGGTGATCTGCGACGTTGCCGAGAGATAATACCACTACACGTCAAGCCTTGTTATACCAAAGGATCGATGATTTTTTTACACGTCGTCTGATGAATTCGTTTGTTGTTTGTGAAGCGCTTCACTTTTGAAAACTTGCTGCTAGAGCTAAAAATGTTGTCTACTGCTGCTCCTTGGCATCCTGGGGAGGTGTTTGATGAGGCAGAATCGGCACGTCGCCGTCGTAGGCCTGCGCCGTCGCCGTGTTCTTCACCTCGTACACCTGAGCCTCCTGCGGGTTGAGCTCATCGGCGCTGGACCCGGCGTCGTTGTGTGTCCCGTTGGCGCTTACGCCGCCAGCAGCGGAGGCGACGGAATCCGTGGATTTCATCGCCTTCATCGATTCCTTCATTCCCAAGCCGGTCTTGCTCTTCATGCCCTCCCCCTTGCTCTCCTTGCTGCTCTTGCCGAGGCCGAGCATTGCCTTCGCTTCCAGGTCCATGAGTTTCTCCTTTGCCTTTGCCGACTTCTCAGCCTTGGCCTTGTCCTTGTCCTTGGCGTCCTTCATGAGGCAGAACATGGCATCCTTGGGACCGACACCCTCGTCCGCGCTGTTGTGCCCGCTGCCGCCGGAGGTGGCGACGCTGTGACGGCTGTCCACGCGTACCATGTTCGGCGCGGCGGCGACGCCGGCGTGAGCCGCCGTCGGCCCCGCCCCGGGGTGCGACGGCGGCAGCGACGTCCCGGGCGGAGCCGCGAGGGGAGCCGTCGCGGCGACGCCCTTGGGACCCGCGGGGTAGTCCGGCTGCTGCACGGCGAAGGGATCCGTCGCGTTTGGCTGGTTGTGCTGCGCGGCGAAGGGATCCACCTGAACGGGTTGCTGCTGGTAGTGCTGCGCAACCTGCTGCTGCTGCTGGACCTGCTGCTGCTGAAGCTGCTGCTGCTGAAGCTGTTGCGCGTGCACAACCTGCGCCATCGGCGGCTGCACCTGCTGCTGCTGCTGGAAAGCGTGGGCGTGGAACTGGTGCACGTGGGGGGAGCCCGGGGGCGTGGTACCCGGCGGCGGGGGACCCTGACCCTGACCCTGGGGAGACACCGGCGGCATCGGGGGTCGGCCTCCCGGGATCTCCGCGCCCTGCCTCCCACCCGCGCCCATCTGATACCCCGCGCCGCCCGCCGCGTGCATCTCGGCGAGGGAGGCGATGGAAGACGCGGAGGATGCGCTGCTCATGGCCACGCCGCCGAGCAGGCTCTTCCGTTCCCGTTCGGCTTTTCGTCGTTGGATCCTCTCCTGCGCGATCTGCATCTGCTCGGTGTGCCGCCGGAGCAACTCCGCCTGCTCCCTCGCGTACCTCTCCTCCATCTCGGCGATGAGGGCGTTTTCGCGTTGCTCCTCCGCGTGATCGTCCTCGTCGACGCTCCCCTCGGACATGACCGAGCTGGCCCGCGAGGACGCAGCCGCGGGATGCGCGCCGACGTGACCGGGGCGCCAGTGCACCGAGTGCTGATGGGGGTGTTGCGGCTGCGACACGTGCATCTGTTGCATCTGGTGCTCCAGCGGCGGCGCAACCTGAGGGGGCTGCTGACCTTGCCAGAACGAACCCGCGGGCTGCTGGGGGGGAAGGGGAGGGCATGCGCGCGGGCGGCTCGGGCGCCGCGTACGCCATCACGGGCGTCGGGGCCACGATAGCGGCCGGGGGCTGCTGCGGCTGCGGCTTCGGCGGCGGCGCCTGCTGCTGCTGCTGCTTCGGAACCTCCGAGGGTGCCTGCGTCTCCGCCGGAGCGTCGGGCATCGTCGACGGCGGCCTCGACGGCGGAGCGTCTGGCATCGTCGACGGCGGCCTCGACGGCGAGTCGCGCGGCGGGGGCGAGCCCGCATCGTTGGATCGCGACGACGCGGTGTCGCGGTACGGCGACGGGCGGATCAGGCCCGCGCGTTCGCCGTCGCTAGAGGCGTACCCGCTGTTGAGGTCGGGCGCCGACGATCGGGGGCGCGGCGCGGGCGAGGGATCGCCGCCGCCCGCCGTCTCCGACTTCGTCTCCGCCTTCGCCCTGCCCTCGTTGAGGAACTTGACCTCGTTCTCGATCTCGCGCATGATGGTCCGAACGTCGCTCTGGGCGAGCTGAAGCTCCTCCACCATCTCGCTCGCCACCGAGTACGCGCTGTCCGAGTCCGTGTTGAAGGGAAACTCCACCGTGCGGGTGTGGCCCGAGGCGTCGCCGATCTTGAGGCGGAGCCTGAGGGTCTTATCCTCGAGGATGCGACCCTTGACCCGGAAGTCGAGCGAACCGCCCTTCTTCCTACCGCCCTCCCTCGTCTCGCCCTCTTCGGGCGCCGCCTTCGCGGCGAGGTCAACCTCGCTGTGACTTCGAGACACGGACGACGAACGAGCGAGCCTGCTCTTGCCGGCGTTCTCCTCGCCGCCGTGCTCCCCCTGATCGACGGGCGACGACGCCGCGGTGGAAGCGCCGCCCGCGATGACCTGGTCGTTCCTGACCCCCGCGTCGCCCCTGTTGTTTCCCCCCGCTCCCCCGGACAAATCCTCCCTCGCCGGGGTCGCCACCGCGTCCGAGTACGTCGGCCTCCTCTCGTTCTTGCCCTCGAAAGTGGGCGACGTGGACTCCGACCCGGCGTCCGATCCCACGCGCGAGAGGCCTTCGCCCCTCTCGCTCGCGGCTCGCGAGTGGTGCGCGGATTCGGTCCCCTCGCCCAAGCCGTGATGCTCGCCGCCGCCCTCGCGGCCAGATTCGCTTCCCGAGTGCCCTCCCTTTGCATCCTCCCTCCCAGAGTCGGCTCCGGGTTCGTTCGCGTCGAAACCCACGTCGCCAACCGCCGCCGAGCTCTCCGCTCGCGACGCCGGGTGAAACGCGGAGTCCTGCACGGCGAACTGATGCGTGCCGCCGGGCCTGGGCGCCTCCGGCTCCTTCTCGACGGTTGGCTTGGGCTTGGCCTGCGCCTTGATCGCCGTCTTGTCCAGGAAGGGATCTGCCATCAGCTCCTTCGCCGTCAGCCTCTTGTTGATGGGAGCGATGCACTTGAGCACGAACGATCGGAGGTCCGCGTCGATTATCTTGTCGAGCGCCTCAGGTTTGACGCCCTCGGTGACGCGCTTGAAGATCTGCGCGGGGTTACGGCACTCCCTGTACGGGCACTCGTGCGTGACCAGCTCGATGATGCACATTCCGAACGAGTAGATGTCCACCCTCTCGTCGTAGTCCTCGTCGTACAGTTCGGGCGCCATGAACTCCGGGGTGCCGATCACCGATTTGGTCCTGTTGTTGTCCAGCATGGCAGCCAGACCGAGGTCCCCAATCTTCACCTCGCCCTGGTTCTGGTTGACAAAGATGTTGTCGCACTTCAGGTCGCGGTGCACGATGGGCGGGGATTGCGAGTGCAGGTAGTCCAGGCCCCGCAGGATCTGCCGGGACCACGACTTGACCGCCCGCAGATCCAGGTTGGTCTTGAGCTTGGCCGCGTACTTCTTCAGCGTCTGCGCGCACGCCTCAGTGATGAAGTTGACGCTCACCTCGTCCTTCTCCGTGACGATCCAGCTGTGGTAGAGCTTGATGATGTTCTTGTGGTCGAGGGATTTCAGAATCTCAACCTCGGTCATCAGCCGCTGCTTCTCCTCGCGCGGTAACCCGCTCACCTTGACCTGGTTCCACGCCACGTCCCGCCCCTCCTCCTCGTCGAAAGCCATGTACACATTCTTGTACGTGCCGCGGCCGAGCAGCTGGGTGGTCCTTCCGAAGCGTCCGGTGGGGTCCCACTCGACGAATTTGGTCTCCTCCTCCTTCTCCTCCTCGGACACGGGACTCTCCTCGTCGCTGCGCTGCTCGCGCGGCTCTCTAACATGTTCCTCTTCAGTCGCCATGGTCATTCAACAGTGTGTGCTCGCAAGCAAATCTGTAGAATTCCCCTCGATCTGTGTGTGTTCCCGGTGTTTTCCGAGCTACGGGTGGGTGAACTTGCGCGCGCTGCACGACGTCGCTATCATCACTCTTGTCCCTTTGATTATGCACCGAGGGGCTTCGGTACCCTGACGATCGGTGAAGACCTCGTAACCCGCCAACCGGACCGAGACGTCGCCGAGAGAGGTCGTTCCCGGCCGCGGGGCGGAGACAGCCTAGGGCTTCCTTGGAGCGGAGTCTCCGAGCAACGACTCCGCAATGTGGCCGTCCCGTGCGCGCCGCGGAACGGGGCTTCAAGTCGTGCACGACCGTCAAACTCTATCGGAGAGCGCGCGGGTGTCTCCTCGAGGACCCTTGCGAGGCTCTGATCGAATCAGACGCTAACGAACGCGCTGGGTTCCGCCTCCCGAGCAGCGCCAATGCCCGTCGGTCTGGGCGCGTTTCTCGGAGCGTGGGTGGCTCGCCGCTTCAGAGAGTTCGGCAGCTGTTGCCTTTCCCGAAGTGAAGTGAGACGGCGAAAGCGCGCGCGACTCGACGCACGAGCTCGCTACTGCCCCGAAAACCGGCGGTGTGTGCGCCTGGTCGATCGCACGCGCGTGTCGAAGAGTTCGACGCGCGGTCCTAACGTGCGAGAGCGCTAAAGCTATGGCCCGAGCGACGGCGCTTGGGGGACATGATTCAACCTCACGCACAAAAAGGCAAAGAGACCACCAGACGACGAACGTGCAGACGAATGGACGGCTCCGAAACCAGACTAATCCTCATATGTCGGCGGCCGTATTTCATGTGGCTGCTTTTGCCCGTTGGTCGATGAGAAATTTCCGGATCGCCGGCGATTGGAGAGCGATCAAACCGTGAAACACGGTCTGAGCCCAGCCACTCGAGGTGGATTCCCCTGAGTCACACGAATCGCGCTCCGCGGCACCCTCACAGCCGAGAAAGATTATTTGGCGAATCTCGGGTCCCGAACCGTCGGTTTTGTGATCTCGCATCTCAAAAAGTTGCCGGGACGAACTCGCCCTGTTTCCTTCCACCTGTCTGGCGCCTCGGCCACCAACAGACCTGACCAAGAAGGGACGGGACTCAATCAGGATAACAAACCGCGATCGGGGGTAACCGATGGCGTCGGTCTCAGCCATGTCCGCCTCGTGCGCGGCGGTATGCTCCGCGACGATGATCAAGTCGCGCGTCGCGAGCTCAAAGTCGGCGGCGTCCCGGCCCACCGCGGGGAGGTGCGCCGTCGCCGCGCGCGCGTCCTCCAACCGCGGTGACCTCCGATCGTCGTCTCCGGCGGACGAGGCCGAGGCCGTCCGCGGTCGCCGCGCCGTGCTGGTGGACTCCGCGGCGCTGCTCGCGGCGGCGGCCGCGTTTCCCGCGATCGCTGACGACGAGACCGCGCCCGCGCCCGAGACCGCGCCCGCGCCTCCCGCGACTCCCGCGCCCCCACCCAAGAGGGCCGTCGCGATGTCCGCGCCCGTCTCGCAGCCCGTCATGGCGTACCAGTTCTCGTACCCCAGCGAGACGTCCAACGGCGACGCGATCAACTGGGCAACGAGCAGGGTACGCGAGACGTACTCCAGCGCCGAGCCCATGAGCCCCGACGCGCGCCAGAGGATCGTGTACGAGCTCATCTCGTTCAAGGGACCGCTCACCGCGACGGTCACCGTGGGACCCGCGCCGCCCAAGCTGGCGAAGGTCGATCCGAAGGACTGGAAGCCGCGGCAAGTGGCGGAGGGCGTGCTCGCGGACAGGGCGACGGGTCGTATCGCCACCGGTCAGAAGGTTTCGCTGGCGGAGGTGGAGAGCGCGAAGAAGGAGAGCATCGACGGGACGGATTACGTGTACTACGAGTACATCAGCCAGGGATCGCCCAACCTGCAGGAGCGGGAGGCGACCACGTTCAGGCACTCCCTAGGGGTGACCGCGATCAGGGGCGACTACCTGTACACCTGCACCTTCTCCTCGCCGGAGTCGTTCTGGGACATCAACGCGGACGGGTTCGAGAGCGCCATCCGATCCTTCCGCCTGACGCCGCCGAACAGAAAGAAATACCGCGAGCCAGGGAACGAGGGTCTCCTGCCCCCGCTCCCCTTCTAAAATTTTTAATACTAATGGGACGCGGATCGCTCGTCCGTATTACTCTATCGTGCCTAAGTGTTAGCGTTGCGTGATGTAATTTTGTTCGTACACGCGACGCGCGTCAATCGTCCCCGTCTTTGCCGTCCGGGATCTCGGAGGGTTGCCGGTTCTCCCGGTTCTCGGAGACGATAGCCTCGAGTCGCCGTCTCTCGTGCGCGACGCACGCGACGACGATGTCTCTCGCGGCTCTCCTCGTCATGGCACGCTTTGCATCGTTGAACACATCGGAGAGAGCCATCGAACCCGACGACGTCCCCCCGCCCCTCGCCCCGCCGCCCGCCCTGAGCAGCGCCGCGGCGACGTCGTCTTCGCTCGCGGCTGCCGCCTCCTCCGGGGACCGTATCCCAGCCTTGTACAGAGCCCTGGCCCTCGCCGCGGTCATCGCGAACCCGAACACGCCGTCGCGAGCCACATCCATCAGCCCGGCCAGCTCGCGCACGGCCCCGCCGTCCAGCTCCTTGGACAACCCCTCCAGGAGCGTCGCCAGGGCGTCCCACCCAGCCTCGCGAGACATGTTCGCCGCCATCGCCGCGTTGGTGCACGCGTCCGCCTGAAGCTGCTGAAGCGTCCCGGCGCCGATCTCGGCTCCGTCCGAGACGGGATTCCACGCCTCGGCCAGGTCGGCGGCGCAGGCGCGGCCCTCGATCACGTCCCCGAGCGCGGCGGCGGCGGCGAGACGCGAGTGCGCCTCTCTCTCGGCGCCGCAGTGACCGCGACCGGCTCGAACCATCCTCATTGCGAACGCGCGCGTCGCCCCGAGGCGGTCGCCCAGTTCCCCGATCGCCTGGTTCCTGTCCAGCACGCCGTACCACTCGTCCCACCTCAGGCGCTCGAAGGGGTTGCGCCCGCGGCTGCCCCCCGCGGCTCCCCCGCGCGGCACGCAGAGGAAGAGGAGATGGAGCCGACCGAACGTCCTCTCCGGGACGGTCGGCGAGTGAAGGAGCAGGCCCTCGCGGACCACGGACTGGAGGTCACGGTGAAGGGCCACGGCGTGGCTCAGTGGAAGCGCGCTGCGATGCGACGCGCGCCCGGCGAGCGTCGGCGCCCATTCCGCGTGCCGCCCGCTCCGAGTCGTCGTTCCGGGTCCGCCTGGGTTTTTATCCACCCACCGGGTCTCCACGTGCCCGAGATCGCGGAGGTGCTCGAGCGCCGCCTTCAACGCGGCGGTGAGTCTCGGCCGATGCGACGGTACGCTCCACGCGAACGTGCTCATCAGCAGGTCGAACCCGTCTTTTATGGTCCGAAGAGTTCCCGCCGCGATGCACTGGAGGACGAGGCCCGCGACGGCCTCGTTGACCTCGTCGTCGCCATCCCCGGGCGGTAGCAGCTGGCTTCGAAGCGCGGGAAGGCGGGATACCACGGTCGCGAACGCGGCGGCGGCGGCGGTGTCCGTCGCGATCTTGTCACCCGCCCCTTTGCCCCAAGCCGGGATGACGAACGACTCCCCCACGTCGGACTGTCCGGCGCGACCCGCTCGCCCCGCCATCTGCCGATACGTCGACGCGGAATTTCCGTAGTTTCCCTCCAAGATGACGACCCTGCGAGCCGGTAGGTTGACCCCCGCCGCGAGGGTGGTGGTGCACGTCAGTGTGTGCAGCGTCCCTCGCCTGAACGCGTCCTCTACCAGGTCCTTTTCCCGTTTGCTCAGGTGCGCGTGGTGAAACGCCACGCCGCGCCGGCAGCACTCGACCAGGTCCCGATCCGGTCGACCCTCGGCTGCGTACGCCAGCGCGCGAGCCAGTCCGTCCCGCGCCGACGCCACCTCCCGGCGCGGTGAGGGCACGATCGTTTCGAACGCGCGCGCGAGCTGTACCGCCAGGGTCCTCGTCCTCTTCCGCGACGGGCAGAAGATGAGGCACGAATGACCTCGGACGGCAGTCTCCGCCGCGAGCGCTCCCGCTGTCTGGTCGGCTCCGGACTTGATCTCCGTCGCCCGTACGAGGTGAAGGGGCACCTCGCGTTCCTTCTTCTCGAAGAGTCCCTCGAAGGGTCCGGGAGGTCCTCGCTTCCCCGGGCCGTCGTTTTCCTTGTCGTCCTTTCCGCGCGCCCGCTTCAGGAAAATCTCGCCGCCGTGATTCACGACGTGTTCTTTAAGCTCCACGGGCCTGTAGTTGGTGATGAACAGACGCGCGTCCAGCCAACCCGCGAGCCGCTCCAGCGACTCGTGCGACACCGTGGCGCTCATCGCCACGATCTGTGGGCCGCCGCCCGTCTCCCTGAGCGCCCCGCGTCTGTCGGCGAACCTGAGCTTCGCGAGCATCGACTCGAGGATGCCTCCGCGTCCCTGCTCCCCGACGAGGTGAAGTTCGTCCACCACGACCGCGCACAGCTCTCCGAGCCTACCCTCCTCCGCCAGGCGCGATATCGTCACCGACGCCTTCTCGATGGTCGTCACCGCCACAATCTCGTTCTGCCCCGGACAGCCGAGGGGGCGAGCGAGCGGCGCGCCTTCGGTCTCGCCCGCGAATGCGCGGACCGCGACGGGCGAGCGGCCATCTCCCGGCGTCCGCTTTCTGTACATGGGCGCAAGTATCTTCTCGAGGTCTTTGGACTTCTCGTTGACGAGCGAGTGGAAGGGAAGGACGAACAGGGCCCGTCCCTGTCGTCCGCGACGCATCAGCGCCTTGACGAGAAGAACCTCCGCAACCAGACTCTTCCCGCCCGATGTCGGCGCACAGAACACCAGGTTGGACCCATCGGAGGCAGAATCTATGGCCCCACGCTGCCACGCGTACGTCGTCTTGACGCCACGTTCACCGAATCGTTCGACCACGGACGGTGGCAAGCCCAGGTCCTCCATACGTAACGACGCCGGTCGGTGACGCATCGCCAAAGCTGAGGAGACGAGACCCGTGTCGTCGCGCTTGAAGGATGTGGACGCGCCCGGGTGGTCGCATCGGGATGTTAGGAGGTTTATCGGTCGGAGAGGTCCGGTCGATGCAGCCGCACTCTCCTCGGATGTCCGCCCGGCAGGCCTCGACGTCTCCATCGGCGTGTCCACCTGAAGGAAGGGGGAGCAAGCCGGGTCGCGGAACCGAGGCGGCGGCGGCGCGCACGACTGACGGGGGAGCTCGTCGAACGATCCTTGCCCAGATCGATCGCGCGGCCTTCCGACGCGGGGCGCCGACGCCATCGCACCCTCGACGCGTCCTTCCCGTGTGTCGCTGGGACGGGCCAGCTGCGGGTGAAACTTTCAAAGCGTTGGACGGGTCGATGGCGGAATTTGGCAATGGAAAACACTCTCCGGCCCGCGCAGGCGACCGAGACGATGGCGGGGACTCCCGCACACGATGAAACTCTGAGGGCGCTCCGGGCGCTCATGACGTGAGTCGACACCGCGTGTTCTCCGACTCCGCGCCGGTGACCCTCCCTCGCCAGTCGCGGCAACCCCCGATTGCCCTAGCGAGCCTTCGCTGACGAACCCGCACGATCGTCGACCCCCTCCTCACGCTGACCCGGACCCGCTCCCGCTCGCGATCGCAGGCTGCCAGAAAGCGACAGGAAGGTGGAGGGACTCGTGAGGGACGCGATGGTGCGAACCGCCCGGGGAAGCTCGCGTCGATCCGCGCCGTGGCGGGTCAATCGCATTTTTTCCAGCTGACGTGTAGTGCGCTCCGTCCCCGCGCGCGCCGTCCGCGTAGTGCGCCGCGCTCGACGCCCTCCCGCTCGCGCTGACCCCCTCATCGCCGTTCACCCCTTCCTCGCAGGTCGAGATCGCGCGGACGGGATGCGTCAGGTGAGCCCCGCGTCGCCCCGCCCCACCCCGACCGCCGCCCGTCTCCCTCCCAACCTCCTCCCCATTCCAAAAAACCCGGGCACCCCCGTCTCTGACCTCGGCCCGAACGACGACGCAGGTTCACCTGGGACGTCACGAGACCCGCGATGGTGGCGCTGATGCGCGCGTCGATGAAAGAGTTCGCGCTCGCCCAACGGAGCACCGGCGCCAAGGTGGACGTGGGGCCGCCGCGAGCGGAGGACGCGGCGGCGATGGATGCGGCGGAGAGACTCGCGAGCGACTTGGCGTCGTTTCCGGCGCCGCCGTTCACGTCGCAGAGGCTGTGCGAGCTGCTCCTCGCGCCGCGCGAGTACTACACGAAAATAGAGAAGCTGGTGCGTGCGTTTTGGCGATCCGCGCCGGGACCTGGACCCACACCCGCGAACCCGAAAGGACCGACGAACCGACGTCTCTCGCCCGAGTCGCCAAAAGAACTCCGCCGAAAGAACTGACGGGAGCCGAACCAAACACCCCCCCAACCGCAGGTGCACGCCGTGGAGAAGCTGATGACGGTGACTGGCACGGTGGCGTCCTCGAACGCGCCGCCCGACAAGCCGGACGACGTCGACGTGAACCCGGCGAGGGTGAGACACGAGAAGGACCCCGTCAACTTGGAACAGACGGCGTTTGTGTCGTCGCTCGTGCGCGCGCCCCCGGAGGCGACGGCGCCGGCGCCGGGCCCGGGGCCGGCCGGGGTCCACCTCGACGCCCCGAACGGCGTGGAATCCCGCGTCGACGCGGGCGGAACGAGCACCGAGACGGAGGCGGGTCAGGCGGGACCGGGGCCGACGGGCGCCGCGGACGGGGTCGTCGGGTCGGTAACCGCGGGGAAGAGAAAGGCGGAGGGCGACCCGCGCTCGGCGGGAGCGTCGGACGGCGCGGCGGTCGACGGGGGCGTCGCGGGACCCGCGATGGACCCCGGCGGTGCGCCGTCGGTGTCGGCGGTCGAGTCGTGAGCGTAGGTGACGATCGATGCGTGCGTAATAACACCGAGTCGCGTGACGTCGCCGCCCCCGCCGAAACCGGCCCAAACTCTCACCGGCTCGTCCATCACGAAATCCTCGCGCCCGTGGTGTTGAACGCGGAAAAAAAAGACAATTCCCCCCCGTCCGTCGCGCCGCGGCGCCAGTCCGCCGTGCACCCCGCCCACGCGCGCGAGCCATGTCGACTCCGGTGAACTATCAGGCCATCAGCGACGCCGAACGCGGCGTGAACCCGCCGGTGCCGTGGGCCGACGGCTGTCTCGACTTCTTTTCGGACTGCGAGGTGTGTCTGTGGGGTTGCTGCCCGCTCGGCTGCTATCAGTCCCTGTTCGCGTGGAACGCGACGGACGCCGGGACGGAGGATTTCCACCCCGCGCTGCTCAGGGTGTGCGGGCTGACCGTCGTGGTGCCCAACCTCCTGGGTTTCGTCGCCTCCGCCGCGCCCTCCTTGGGGCCCGCGGTCCAGCCCCTCTCCACCGCGAACCAGCTCTTATTCGCGTGGTACGGCATGACGCACAGGCAAAAGATGCGAAGGCGGCACAACATCAAAGGAACCGACTGCGGCCTGTGCTCGTGCTTCTCGTGCCTGTGCGAGGGTGACGAGGAGAAGATCGAAGACTTCTGCCTCTACCTCTGCTGCGCGCCGTGCGCGACGTGCCAGGAGACGAGGCACCTTAGGCGGTGGGGGATCACCACGCGATGGAGGCCGAAGTACCCTTACGACGCGAACGGGCGCGTCGCCGGGATGGGGGGCGGGTCGTACCAGGCGCCGCCGGGGCAGGCGATGGACGTTCCCGTCGCCCCCGTCGCGCCGGGAAAGTGAGGGAGAGCCGAAGGGGCAAGTGCGATTCGTTTGTCCCTAACTTACGTCGTTCGCTGCGCTGTATTGTATCATCACAACCTGCATCTTCAACTAATAAGAGTCACTGTTCTTGCTCTATCCGCGTCTATCCGCTGGCACTCGCGTCACTTGCAGAACTTGTCCGCCTTGCCGCCGCACCGCAGGTCCAGGCGCTCCTCCACCGACATCTCGTGCGACTTCTTGTTCTTCCAGCTCTCCGTGTACCCGTGCAGGATCTCGGGCGCGGCCCTGTAGTTGGTGCCCCAGCACTGGGTCCTGCCCTTGCCCTCCTGCTGCCGCTTCACCTCGTACGGAAACAGCTCCTCATACGTCCCCTTGGCGTCGCCGCCCGGGTCCCCGCCGATCCCTTGCCCCACGACGACGCCCTCCTTCCTCGCCGCCTCCATCGCGGCAGCCAACTCCTTGGCCTTCTTCTTCTCCTTCTTCCGCTTCTTCTCCGACTTGACCGAGAGATCGCCTCCGCCCTTGAAGCTGAACTTACCCCCGCGGACCTTCTCGTAGGACGTCGCGCCCATCGCGACGGACTCGCGAACGAGTGTCGTGCGCTGGCCTCAGTGGTCGCCACCGCTCGAGAATTCCCTCGTGAGAACGCCCGTGGCTTTTTTCTCCTCCCCCGTCTCGCTTGATAGATTTTTGTTTGATGATGAGAAGGTGCGCCGATCCTCGGACATCTTCGGAGCCGAGCTGCCGAGGGAAAAAACCCAAGGAATCCCTAATTAGGAAGTCAACGCTTTTGGTCCCCGTGATCTAGTGATTGATCTCATATGGGTTTCAGTCAGATCGCTTTTTGGTTTTTTGCTTGGCAAGCGAAGCGAGCCGCGCGATACCTGATAATTCCACGAAAGCCCACGCGCGGGCCACAAAACGCACGCGCGAGCGCTCGGCCGAACACCGGCTTCGTCGCGAACGCACGACCAGCTCACGCACCAGCCTCGTGTTCTTCACGCAGGCGCGGTACCGAGCCCAGAGCGAGAAGTCAACGACACCGCGCGCTCTCTTCCCCAGGACAATTGGACGTCCCAATTTTGGACTGATACCAAAGCAGCACCGCCTACGCCGTCATGTCTGAAGCCGAGCAAGAGGTCGCGGGCGAGGAGGTGAGCGCGCCGACCCGATCGACCCATCCTTTCCACCGGAGACGTCCTTCGTCGCCGCGCTACGCGTCCTCGCCCGGTCCGATACCCGCGCGTTCGCCACGGGACCCGTACGGGACACGCAGCGTCCCGCTCCAATTCTATCGCCCGACGCGATTCTGCCCGATTCTTCCCGCCGGCCCGATCAACCCGCGCGCGGACCGAGACGCTGACGCGAACCCCTCCCGCCTCCCCGATCCCTCGACCCACAGCCCATGACTGAACCCGAGGTTACCGCCGAAGAGACGGCCGGCCCCGTCTCCGAGTCCGTCGACGCGCCCTCCGACGAGGTGAGTTTTGCTTCGCCATCCCGTTTTGGTCAACGCGCGGCCCTCGCGTGAATCCGCACCTCATGCGGGCGCTCGCGCGATCGCCGCGGGGCCGCCGCCGCGATGGATCGCGCCCGACCCGCGGGGCGCGCGGGTCTCCATCGCGAGCCGCGAATTGAGCCCGGGGGCACACCCCCGCGCCTCGGTCCCCGCGCGCGGCGGCGCGCCCGCGGCCCGACCGACGCGTCCGCCCGCCCGCCTCCCCGTCCGTGAGACCCTCGATTCGACGGACGGTGGACGACCGACAGAAAAATCAAATCCACGCGTCGACCGACTGACGCCGCCTCCCCCCGCCCCGTCCCTTCCCCGTCGCAGACCGCCGCCGACGCTCCCGAGGGCGAGGAGGCGATGACCGAGCCCGAGCCCGAGCCCACCGGCGAACCCGTCGCCGAGGCGGTCGCCGCCGACGCCGACGCCGACGTCGCGACCGAGTCTGTCGAACCGGAATCCGGCGAGGCGGTGACGGAGGCGAAGAAGACGGCGGCTCCCGCGTCGCCCGAGCCCGCCGTGCCCGATCCCGCGTCCCCCGAGGGCGCGGACCCCGAGGCGCTCAAGTCCATCGGCGAGGGCGAGGGCGGCGAGGGCGCCGGCGAGGGTGACGATTTCGGCGCGGCCGCCGCCGCCGAGGAGGACGCCGCCAGCCGCATCGCCGAGCTTCAGCACCGCCTGGACCAGACGGAGCAGCAGCTCATGGCGGAGGAGCAGATGACGCAGGAGATCAACCAGCTCATGGCGAACCTCGAGCAGCAGCTCAAGCAGTCCCAGGCCCAGAAGTTCCGCCTCGAGGAGCAGGTCGAGGAGGTGTCCAGGAGGCTCGAGGACGAGATCGAGCTCAAGGAGCAGGCGCTGGCGGATCTCCAGAACCTGTCCCACGAGCAGCAACGCAACGCCGCGCTCAAGGCTGCGCTCTCCGCCGAGCAGGGTAACCTCCAGGCGGAGAAGGCCAAGATCCAGCAGGAGATCGAGGAGGCGCGCCAGGAGGCTGCGCGCTCCGCCGACGCCCTGGCCCGAGCCGAGGAGGCGATCCGACAGGAGGAAACCGTCGCCAGGCTCAAGCTCGAGGCGGAGCACAACGCCAAGGTGAGCCGACTCGCGTCCGAGATTGACCGTCTCAGGGAGGAACTCGAGCAGCGCACCAACTCCATGGGTAACGAGATGATGAGGTGGAAGTCCCAGGCTGATGCCGCCGCCAACGCCGTCAGCCTGGCCAAGGATGAGGTGATGGAGCGCAAGCGCGAGCTCGACATCACCAAGGAGAAGATGGACCACCTGGTTGAGAAGCTCTACATCGGCCGCGAGAAGGGCCTGGAGCTCCGCGGCGCCATCGACTTCCACCTCGAGCGTCATCGCACCAACTACCAATCCGGGCGCGGCGGCGACAAGATCCCGGGCATTCGCAGGGGCGGCGCGCCGGCCCTCGCGGCGGCGCCCTCGGGTGGCGCGTCCAAGCCCCGAGCCGCCAAGGGTGCCTTTGGCATGCCCCCGGAGAAGACGCCGCGCCGCGGGTCCATGGCTGGCGGAAACATGTTCACCCCGGCGCACGACCTCAACCGCCCCAGCGGTGGCGGCGCGGCCTACGGCGCGAGGAGGGGCAGGCGCTAACCCGCCGGGCCCTCGCGGGCGTCGAGAGGAGGAGGAGAAGGAGACGGATGGAAGGATGGATGGATGACAACAACGAAGAACCAGTCGCCGAGCGCGACGTGTACATACCCTCGAACAACCGAGATTAATTCTGTCTACCGCAAGGCACCACACCCGCGGCGATCGAGGCGCCGCGGAGGTCCATTTTATATCACCCAAGATGACACACACGTCACTCGTCCGCGCGCGCCTCCTGTCGACTCCCTGTCAACGCCCCGCCCTGCCAAAACCACAAATCTGAATTGGAATATCCAAAACTCCGAGAGGTTTCCCGACCTTCCGCCACAGCTTGTATGCGGTACCCGGAGGAAGGAAACGTGGCGATGGCCTCATCCTCCCCCGCGCACATGCTGTCCAACCCGTACCTCTACCTCTACACCTTCGGGAGCTTCAGCAACGGCCTCTTCATCAGTCTCCGTGGACCCATCATACCGGAGCTGGCGACGCGTGTCGGAGCCTCCTCTCCGGCCTCCTTGGGGACGTATCTAGGCATCGGGGGGGTTTCGGGGGGTGTTTTCGCGATCCCCACGGGCTTGCTCCTCGACAGGGTGGACCCTCACGCGGTGTTCGCGGCGGGATGCGTCCTGAGGGCCCTCTCTGTCGGCGCCATGCCGCTCTGCACCGCGATCTGGCAGGTCAACGCGCTCGCGGTGGCGCAGGGCGCGACGCTGCCCATGATTGGCGTATCCATCCGCGTCTGCCTCGTCCGCGTGTTCCACGAGCGATGCGCGGCGGCCCTCAACTTCACCATGGGCGCCTTCGGGCTCGCGTCCATCGTCGCGCCCCTCGCGTTCGCGGCGCTCGACGCGGCCATGCCGGTCCACGGGGCGGGCTTCGACGCCACCTTCGCGGCGTGCGCCGCGTCCTACGTCGCGTTGGCGCTCGTCGCGTTCGTCGCCAAGACGCCGGACGCGGCGGATGACGGGAACGACGACGACGGGCGGAGCGGTGGGTCCCGGATCGTCGGGGACGAGCTCGGGGACGAGATACCCATCCCGGGGGGGGCAAGTTTGAGAGATGGGGCAAATTTGGACGCGGAGGGCGGGTCGGGGGAATGGGATCGGGGTCGAGTCGACGCGTCCACGGCCGCGCCGCTGACCGTCCTGGTGCCGATGGTGGCTTACATGGCGTTGAACGTGGCCGGGGAGGTGACGTTCGGGTCGTGGATATTCACCGTGGCTCGAGCGCGAGAGGGGCTCTCCGTGTCCACGGCGGCTGCGCTCACGTCCACGTTTTGGGCGTGTTTCACCGCCACGAGGTTCGCGCTGGGGCTAGTCCGCGACCTGCGCCCGCTCACGGCGCTCGCGTGGTCGCACGTCGCGGCGCTGAGCGCGCTGGCGACGCTCGCGACGTACTGGTCCGGGCCCGGCTCCGCGTCCGGCTGGGCGCTGTGGACGCTGACGGGTATCGTCGGCGCCGGCACCGCGGGGCTGTTTCCGAACGGCATAGCGCAGGGTTCGCGCATGTTCCCGCTCACGGGCTTGCGTCAGGCGCTTTTCGAGCTCGGCGCGGCGACCGGGGCGGGCGTAGGGCCGTTCCTCGCGGCGAGATGGTACGCCGAGAGCGGAGAAGAGGCGTGGACGGTGGCCGCGTCGTGCGCTGGTTTTTTAGCCGCGGGCGCGGTCACGCTCGGCTCGGCGCTCGTCGCCG
>MDTE01008819.1_pt1 | contig 18593 bp, 14 predicted proteins | sample 811231 | NCBI WGS metagenome assembly MDTE01 (sample SAMN05326651, study PRJNA326480) | marine metagenome | isolation source: seawater | place: Indian Ocean: Red Sea | collected 2010 | reverse complement strand
CTGGCGGCCTCACTTTTGCTACTGCGCTTACCCTTTTGGCGACGCCAGCCTTGTTGGTACTTGGAGCAAAATCTACGGTATTTTTCACAAAACTGAAAAATAGAGTTGTTTCCATTTTCTCTCGGTTTAAAGGACAACAAGAAACCTTTGCTGCAGAATAATTAATTTGCCTTAGGTAGTTTTGTAGAGATTTTATTCTTCAAGGATCCAATTAGAAATACGGTTAAAAGAATTCTAGCAATATGATGAGAAGTTACATAAATAGGATTGGCAGACAGACTTAAAGCTATAAGACTCATTTCCGTAACTCCGCCCGCTGCAAAGCATATCAGCAAAACTTCTAAATCTTGGCTCACATACTTGGAAAGGATAAGTGAAATTATCAAACCGATGATTTGCATTGAAAATACACTAATTAAGCCAAGCCAAAACGTCTTAACTATGAGATTTCCCGTTATTCCATTAAATCTCGTTCCAAGTGCTACTCCTATCACTAACTGACTAATATCCATAAGATCATTAGGATTGGAAAAACTAGGAAAATCTGCGATAGAAGCACTTGCCCCAACAAACAACGGGCCTATGAATTGTTTTGCTGGAAAATGAATAAGCTTACCTAAACCTATGCCTAATAGACATAAAATAAGTATAATTATCCAATCTGACAAGAATGTTGGTTCCTCAGAAAGTTCTAACCCACTTGCACTTCCAAATAGTTCCCCCTTCCAGACAAAGAAAGCCAAGGGGACACTAATTATCACTAATATTATACGAATAAAATGTTGAATAGACAGAATACGAATATCTGCACCCGCCTCTTCACCTAAGGTCATGCTTTCTACTAGACCTCCTGGTGCTCCAGAATAAAAAGCGGTGACATGATCATAATTGCCAATAAAACGGAAAATAAAATAGTTTGCGCCGTGAGCTGTCAAAACAAAAATGACCAATGCTGAAAAACTCAACCATAGAAATCCAAAGGAACTCAATATTTCTCTATCTAGAGTTCCTCCAATCATTACGCCAATAATGGATAAAAATATTAGTCTAAAATTGTTTGGAAATTCAAAACCTTGAAGCTGACGAATCTTTCCCGAAATAACCAATAAGGCAGTTGAACAGAGACCACCAAATAAAAAAGGCATAGGAAGTGGCGTATTTGAAAAAAAATAACCAGAAATTCCTCCAAAAACTAAAAGGCAAACCGTTATATTAAATTTTGAAACCATTTTCCTTTTGCTAAAATTATCTCTTAGTTAGGTTTTAACTTTTTTAATGAGACCTACCCATTATATAATTTGCGAAATCAGCAACTTTGGAAGATTTATTTTTTTTATCTTCTTGTCGATCTCCAAATTCGAGAAATTTGTGCATACTACGAACACCAAACCATCTTACTGGCTCCACTTCCCATTTTTTTACCCTTCGATTTATCCATGGTAAATCTGTAGTTTCTGTATTATTTTTCAAACTAAGGTCAGCAAGGGTCCTGCCAGCTAAATTAGATGTGGAAACCCCTACACCTACGTAACCCCCAGCCCAACCCAATCCAGTTTTTCTATCAAAGTTTACTGAAGCACACCAATCACGTGGAACACCAAGCGTTCCACACCAGGCATGATCAATAGGGACTTCAGATATCACTGGGAAGTGCTTATGAAGTATTCTTTGCAAGGTTAAGATTGTCTTTCTCTGGGCAACACCGTTAATATCTGTTTTGGAACCATACCGGTATGGAATACCTCTTCCTCCTATTGCTATCCTCCCTTCTCGGGTTTTCTGTGCATAAAAATAAGAATGTGCATAATCTCCTATCAATTCATTTCCGTGCCAGCCAATTTGATTCCAAATTTCCTTAGAAAGTGGCTTAGTAACTATCTGGGCCGAGTTTAAAGGTAAGAGATCCCTTTTGTAGTTTTTAAAATCAGCTGAAAATCCTTCTGTTGTACGCAAAATTATAGGTGATTGTACTTCAAAGGAATCTGTACTAACTAATCCTGATTCATAGTGAGTAACCAAAGTACTTTCGTAAATAACAACACCTAAATCTTCTACCACTCTCCGCAATCCCTGGACAAGCTTGGCAGGCTGAATCCTTGCCACACCTTCCATTTTTAGTGCACCTTTTCCAATCGGTATTCGGACAATTTTTTCAAGTGCCTCTCGATCTATAAACTCCACTTTATCTTCTGAAACTCCCCATGATTTTCTGACTTCTAATTCATGCTTTAACCTTTCAACTTGGGCATCATTGGTTGCAACACGGATTTCAGACGTAGAAATTATATCTGCATCAATCCTATTATCTTTACAAAACTTTATCACTTCTGGAACTGTTTCCAGAAGGCTTCTGACTAACTTTTGGACAGATTTTCTATCATTGTTTTGAAGGTATTTTGAATGTTCCCAAGCAAAACCACCAGTTAACCAGCCTCCATTCCGTCCAGAAGCCCCAAACCCAGAAAACTCTTTTTCAAGAATAACAATATTAAGACTAGGTTGTGATTTTTTCAGATAATATGCAGTCCATAGACCTGTATATCCGGCTCCAATAATACAAACATCGGCTCCTATATTTTTTGACAAAGAGGGACGCCTTTCAGGAAAGGTTCCAATATCACGATACCAGAAAGAAATACCTCCATTCTTAACAGTCAATTCTTACGCCTCATTAAATAGATTTAGTTTAAAAAAAATCCGAAAATTATAATCCAAATCTTGTTCCTTTAGCCGGAGGATCTTCAGGAGGACCCGCAAAACATTGGGCGTATTTCATCCATTTTTTTGCAACATCTCCAACAATTTTGAGTTCAGTATCTAACACATTCCTAGTTTGTGCAACGACTTGAGAAAATTCCTTTGCGTCACCCTTTACCAAATTACCTTTACTATTTTCACCCTTCCACTCCCATATTATTCCTGATGGTGCCGTCAGAATAACATCGGGAACTTCAATCGGCACAGGCCAATTTCTATTTATAAAAGTCCAGCCAAATGTTGAAACACCCAAGTGAACAATATTTTTTATCCTATCATGTTCCACTCTTTTAACTAAAAATAAATCAAATAGTTCCTGTCCATGAGCCCATGTTTCCATTTGTCTAGCTGTAACAGACGATCTAGCACTCATCTCAGGACCTGCCCATTTAAGACGCTTTTTGGGATCAGTAACACGAAAGGCTCCTGCTAACCGACTGCTTCCATCCCACCAGCTGCTCAAAAGCTCTTGTCCTGAAAGATCATTAAGCCACGGCCTTTGGGTTTCGACTAACGATCTACCTCTTTTAAGTTCAATTGCTATTGGTGTAAAAAAGTTCTCAAAATCTTCTGCACCCTTTAGAGAACATTCCGCAGCAAAGTTAAAAATATGCAAGTGTCCAATTACATCATTTACTGTCCAACCTTTAAAAAGAGTTGGTTTTCTAAAATCTTCCTCAGGCTTATCTGATAGCAACTCATAAATTTGCCTACTTTCCTCTAGGAAATCATTAGCCTGTTCCATTTTTTATTCCTTGATTTCCATGATTAAATCGTCCGCACTAACCTGATCTCCCGTAGAAAAATAAATTTTATTTATTTTACCATCCTTACCAGCAATAAGCTCATGCTGCATCTTCATAGCCTCTAGAATAGCAACCCTATCCCCAGCAGATACCTTAGCTCCTTCAGACACATCTAAAGCATGAATTACACCAGGCATAGGTGCCAAAATATTAACCTCAGATTTTTTTTCATCATACTTCTCTCTATAAATCTCATTTCTAAATCTAAAACTACTTGTGCTTGTAAATAAATAAAGATCACAATTAGATTCGTAAAAATCCATCATATCTAATGGCTGTCCATTTAATCTTAATTTATCTTCATGCATGGTAAATATTAACTTTTCGTTTTCATTAAATATTTCCAAAGTATCTGGCCCTTGTAAAACCATATCTATATCCCTTGTTTCTTCAAAAAAACTCAACTTTATGGAAGTTTTTAAGAAACCCTGATTGCTCCATCCAAGTAACTCATTCGGTATTTGAATGGCCCGCTTTCTATTACATTCCATCTGATAAAATGTATGCATACTAGCTGCAATAGCATAATGAATAAAAGCAGGCTCCTTAGCTATGTAACCCTTAGAATAAACCTTCTCAAAAAAGGCGGTAGTCACCTCTCCCTTTACAAATATTTTATTTGATAAAATTTCTATTAATAAATCTCTATTAGTTTTCACACCAACCAAAATCGTTTTTTGTAAACTCTCTAAAAGAAGTTTTAGAGCATCACTTCTTGTTTCTGCCTTTGCTATGATTTTTGCTAACATTCCATCATAATAGGGAGTTATTGTCTGACCTTTTTTAATACCTGGGTCAACTCTAATTCCATCAATTTTTGGCTCTTTCCAGAGTTCAACTCTTCCAATACTTGGAGAAAAATCATTTTCGGGATCCTCAGCATACAATCTTACTTCGATAGCGTGCCCATCTAAAACAATATCTTCCTGAGTTATTTTTAATTCCTGCTGGTCTGCAACCGAAAGTTGCATAGCTACAAGGTCGAGACCAGAAACTAACTCTGTTACTGGATGTTCAACCTGCAATCTTGTATTCATCTCTAAAAAATAAAACTTGCCTTCGCTATCCAGAAGAAATTCCACTGTGCCAGCACCAGAATATTTAATTTTTTTGGCTACACTTACTGCCACTTCACCCATTTTATTTCTTAGATCATCACTCATAACTGGGCACGGAGCCTCTTCGATTATTTTTTGATGCTTTCTTTGCACTGAGCAGTCTCTTTCGCCTATATATACACAGTTTCCAAAATTATCCGAAAACACCTGAATTTCTACATGTCTAGGGGCTACAATAGCTTTTTCTATAATAATTTCACTTGAGCCAAAGGCACTTTGACTTTCAGACATTGCAATCTTTATTGCTTCACTAAGCTCATACTTTGATTTCACAAGGCGCATTCCTCTGCCACCACCTCCTGCTGCAGCCTTTATCATCACCGGAAAACCAATGTCAGTTGCTTTCTCTTTGATCTCTTTTGAAATCAACCCCCCTAACTCGAAACCAGGAATACACGGTACTCCTGCCTCTATCAGTATCTTCTTAGCTTTTGCTTTATTTGCCATCAATTGGATAGATTTTGCAGATGGACCCACAAAGATTAAATTCTCTTCTTGGCATAAAGTAGCAAAATTATCATTTTCAGAAAGAAATCCATATCCTGGATGGATCGCATCTGACCCGGTTTGATGAGCTGCAGCTATGATTTTTTCAGCGTCCAAGTAACTATCTATTACAGGACCTACACCTATGCAGATACTCTTATCGGCATAGTTTAAATGAAGGCTTCCAGAATCTGCTTCAGTATAGACAGCTACAGTTTCTAAACCTAACCTTTTGGCAGTTTTCATTATTCGAACAGCGATTTCACCTCGATTTGCAACAAGCAGCTTATTGAAATTTCTTACAGGCCCATCAGTATATTTCATTTAATTTTGTCCATCCCGGGTTTCTTTTTTCTGGAAATGCTTCCTGAGCCTCATCACTAATCATTCTCCTAGCAAACTCATTTGTAGAAAATTCACTCAGTTCCAGTCCATTAAGTTTTGCAGCAGTCAGCATTACATCCTAGCTATACCAAAACTGTTTGACTTAAGGAGCCTCCTATTAGATTCCCAACAAGTGTCAAGGCAAAAGCCAATAACCTTTCGAGTATCCCTTGGATCAATTATACCATGATCAAGAAGTCTACCCGAAGTGTAAAATGCCTCTGTTTGTTTATCAAAATGATTTGTTAATTCCCTCTTTTGTTTCCTTAAAATTTTTGGATCTATTTCATTTCCTCTTCTCCTAGCTGCATTTACAGTCACTTCCTCCATAGTTAATGCTGCCTGTTCTCCTCCCATGACCCCTGTTTTTGAATTAGGCCAGGAAAATAGAAAATCGGGCTTATAAGCAAATCCACACATTCCATAATTTCCAGCACCAAAGCTGGCACCTATGTAAAATGTTATCTTTGGCACTCTAACATTTGTGACAGCCTGAATCATTTTGGATCCATGCTTAATCATACCCGCCTGCTCATACTTCTTACCAACCATGTAGCCCGTAGTATTATTAAGAAAAATTATAGGCTTGCCCGCTTGATCACATAATTGGAAAAAATGTGCTGCTTTTGTTGCACCATTTGGGTCGATAGGACCATTGTTTCCAATCAAACCACAAGAGTGACCCATTATATTAGCATTCACGCAAACTGTAGATATTCCATAGTTTGGTTTAAAATCCATGAAATCTGAACCATCAACTAACCTACAGATTACCTCTCGAACATCGTAAGGTTTTTTATAATCAACAGGAACCACACCAATTAATTCATCTGCAGAATGCAAAGGTTCGATCCATTCGCCTTCTCTAGAACAAGAAATACCTGTTTTCCAATCTAAGCTCTTTACAATTTCCCTTGCTATCTCAATGCCGTGCCGATCATCCTCGGCAAGGTATTCTACTAAACCAGTAGTTTGTGAATGCATCTCGGAACCTCCAAGCTCACGATCACTGGAAACCTCACCAGTAGCTGCTTTGACTAATGCAGCTCCAGCTAAAGCTGCCATACCATTATTTTTTATTCCTACAACATAATCACTTAAACCAGGCTGATATGCTCCCCCAGCCGTGGAAGGACCGTGGAGCACAGTAATTATAGGAATACCCATTGCACTTAATTCTGCTAACCCTGAAAAAAGGCCTCCCCCTTTTGCCCATAACTCTACAGTGTATGCCATCAAATTTGCACCAGCACTTTCAACCAAATGCACAAAAGGTAGCTTCTGCCTTTTTGCCATGGTTATGCCAGCCAAGCCTTTTTCCATTGACTGTGTAGTTGTTGCTCCGGCATTGATACCACTATCGTCGACCCAAATAAAGCAACGCGCTCCGTTTATGAAACCAACTCCCATTATCATATTAGCTCCTGGGTAGGAGGTGTCAGGGTTTTGATCATCAACTAAATAACCGGCAAAATTAAAAAGCTCTAGAAAAGGCAGACCTGGATCAAGAAGTGCAGAGAGTCTTTCCCGTGGCGTTAATTGTCCTCGTTCTCTGAAACGAGGCTTTCTTTGCTCCGACTTTTCAACGGTTCGTTTCTCTAACGAACGCATTTCATCAATAAGAGCCATATGGTCCTTGATGTTTGTCTTAAAGGATGATGCATTTTTTTGTATCTTGGTAAGAAAAGTTGCCATTTTTTACTCCGGCCTATAGTTTAACCAATTTTTTGGTACCAAACTTTTCGGTACTAACACTTCAGTTGAAAGTAAAATCTGGCCATAGCCCTTACCTTGCGGATCATTTCTTAAGCTCGTAGTACCTCCACCTCCTAAGGCTTGGCTCAATACGAAATTAATAGCATTGAAGCCAGGAATCGGAAAGCGCTCAACTGGCCCTTTCAGAAAATGTTCGAATATATTCTTTACCTTAACTTCTGTTAAAATAGACCAAAGAAATGGATATAATTCTGGACTTCTAGCAATCACCCCAATATTTACCTTATCGCCTTTATCACCACTCCGCGAATATGCCAATGCTACAAGAGGCAAAAACATTGTCTTTTCACTTGTAGAGAACTGGCTTGGCGGCTTTACACTTGCCCTCTTTACTAATTTTTCTCCTAATTCAAAAGTGTTAAATGTTTCAGCATTAGCCAATCCTGTTTTTGTAGTTTTTGTAGATATCGGCACCTTCTCCTTTGAAATTAAAAAAGAAAATAAAGCTAAAACTGGAGATGGTTTTGGCCGAGCACCGGCGAATCCACTTAAACCTGGTGGAGAGGAAAGTCCTAAACCCGTTGCAGCTTTTAACATAATATCTACCCCTTTAGGAGAAGGGTGCTTCACAGCTATCTTAGCAAATACTTCTCTATTATTTTGCCCTTTAGAAGCTTTACCAAACTGAGCCTCAGAACCCAATATTTCAGTACTAACTTCAGTAAAATCGTCCAAATTAATATTTCTCAGGTCTGCTTTTGCTCTTGAAATTACTGCATGTGAATATGCCTCGGCTTTCTTTACAGCTTCCATGCCGTAAAACCCATATAAATGACCTCCCCTATATCCATCTGAATAAGTAAGGCAGACTTTAAGTGTATCCGGTGGTTGATAACCTTTTGCTCCAGACACTTCAACCGAGTTTGAGCTTACTTCTTTAATTTTTACGCTTGAAAAATCACAGGTTACATCAGGCAAAATATAATTTGCAGGATCTCCAATTTCATAAACTAATTGTTCAGCAACAGTTCCAAAATTTATTATTCCTCCCGACCCGGCAGGCTTTTGAATTAATGCTTTGCCATCTGAAGAAATTTCTGCAATCGGATAACCTATTTTCTCAAATCCTCCTGAAATACTTTTCCAGTCCGTAAAATTTCCTCCCGAAACTTGAGTTCCACATTCAATTAAATGACCTACCAAACTACCTGCCGCAAGCAAATCTAGGTCATTTTCATTCCAGTTAAAAAAAGAAATGCAGGCACCAAGTGTGAGAGCACTATCTACACACCGACCAGTTATAACTATATCAATCTCTTCATTTAAAAGCTTTGCTATTGGGAAAGCACCTAGATATGCATTGATACTCGCAATAGAATCTTTTTCTGGAAATTTTCTTTTAGAAAACATTTCTTTTGGCGCTTCAATTTGAAAGTCTGAAGCCCTATTTAATAAATTATCTCCTAATACCACGCCAACCTTAAGGTCAAGCCCCTGCCTTTTAATCAAGGCTTCTATAGCAGAGGCACAAGCAATCGGATTCATGCCTCCGGCATTTGAAACCACCTTCACCTTTTGATCTGAAATCTCAGCCAAATTTTGCTCTATAACTTCGAATACGAAATCAGTTGCATAACCAAGAGTTTCGTCTTTTAAATTTGCCCTCGCCATTATAGCCATGGTAATTTCGGCAAGGTAATCATAAACTAATACATCTACATTTTTTTCTGCCAGTAAAAACTTAGTTGAAGAGCTAGCATCCCCCCAATAACCAATTGCACCACCTATTCTTAGTTTCTTTTTTCTCATTTAATTTTCTCGTAAAGCCAGAAAAAATATACCGTTTTTTTTCAACTGGCAAAAAGTAATATGCCTAAATTTTTTCTCGCTCATATTCCCCATTTAAAAATTTTTCCCTTAAAACAAATTTCTGTATTTTTCCAGATGCTGTTAATGGCCATTCATCAATATTTATCCAATACTTAGGAGTTTTCTGAGCAGATAGCTTTATCCTAATAAATTTTTTTAATTCATCCTCACCTAATTTATACGAACCATTAAACTTCAGAAAACAAACTATGACTTCACCAAATATTTCATCAGGCACACCTATGACTGCAACTTCAGAAATCGCATTATTCTCTAAAATACAGTTTTCAATTTCTTTAGGATAAATATTCTCACCTCCTCGAATAATCATCTCCTGTGTCCGACCTGTCACTCTTATATAACCATTCCTATCCATGTACCCTAAGTCGCCAGTACGCAGCCAACCCGAGTTGCTAATAGTTTTTTCTGTTTCAGAATTATTGTTAAAGTAGCCAAGCATAATATTATAACCACGGCAACAAATTTCACCTACTTCTCCTAAAGGTAAAATTTTTCCATTATCCGTGCTATTAATGGATACTTCTATGTTTGGTAAGGGTTGTCCAACCGTATCTTTTAGCTGGTCGGCTTGATCATTTGGCCAAGCTAAAGTGATTACTGGGCTTGCTTCGGTTTGACCATAAACAATTTGCACATCAATATTGAATTTTGATTTTATTTCTTTAGCTAAAGCTGGTGGGACATTTGACCCCCCAGATGAAACTGATTTCAAGCTAGAGAAGTCTCGAAATTTATTATTTTGAGCCTTTAATGTTTGAACGAACATGGTGGGAACTCCCCCCCATTGCGTTATCTTTTCTTTTTCAATTACTTTACCAACTACTATAGGATCAAAAATTGACATTAAATAATGTTCAGACCGATGTGTTAAACAACCAAGTGTAGCCATGCCTGAACCGGCACAATGAAATAATGGCATAGAATTCAGAAACTTGTCTCCATTTTTTGCTTCCATTCTTTCTTGATAAAACTTTGCATTATTTAGCAAACCTTTATGATGAAGCATTGCTCCTTTTGGAAATCCTGTAGTGCCAGAGGTATATTGAATTTGAAATGGATCATCCGACTGCACCTCCGGCAACTCCCCTTTAATATCTCCTTTAAGGACAATCTTTGTAATATCTTCAATATCGGTCATTTCTATCTCTACCCCTATGGAATTACAAACTTCATTCGCAATTCTCCACATTGGATTGCCCCTAAAAGATCTACATAAGAATAACTCCGAGCTTTCACTTTGCGAAAGTACATATTTTAATTCGTCGGCCTGGTAAGAAGGGTTTACCGTTACCAAAACCAACCCAGCTAATGCCACACCATACTCAAGCAAAACCCACTCAGGTTTATTAGATGACCAGACGGCAATCCTATCTCCTTTTTTATGCTTAATTAGCAAATGCTTGGCTAGAATAATTGCATCATTATATAATTCTTGAAAATTCCATTTTCTGGAAATTTTTCCACTTTCATTAACTTCAACAAGAGCTATTTTTAATGAGCTATCAGAGGAAGCCAGCCTTAACTCCTCACCCACTGAACGATCCCAAATCTCACCACTCTTTACAGCCGGAAAGTATGATTTCTGCAGATCTAATTTATATGACACCATCGATATCTTTATGTCCTCCAATTTCATTTTATCATGATATAACAGTTTTTATTGTCAATATTACTGAGAAATAAGTACAATTTAAGTATTGAAAAAGAGTGGTTGTGCTGTTTTAAGTATCCTTATGGGAGAGCTATACTATCAAACAAACCTTGCCAGACATTCATAAATCGTTAAAAAATTTTTGAATCAAAAGCAAAATATTTGGTAATGAGAAATGATAGACATAAATAAAGAAATCGAACATTCTAAAAAGGACTTAGGAAAAGAAATAGGTGTATCCAAATGGGTCCGTCTTGATCAAAAGTCCATTAGTGAATTTTCTAATCTAACTGAAGATCCAAATTTTATTCATGTGGATGTAGAAAAAACAAAAGCCGAAACACCTTTCGAGGGTACGATAGCTCACGGATTTTTCGTTCTATCATTTGCAGTTAAATTCTCCCTGGATGTTTTCCCCAAACAGGAAAATAATTCTTATAATCTAAACTATGGTTTTAACAAAATTAGATTTGTTTCACCCGTACCGTCTGGCTCAAACATTCGAGGTCGATTTATCTTGTCTGATATAGCGAAAAAGGGAACTAACGGAATTTTGAAAACATTTAATTTAGTAATTGAAACAGAGAAAGAAGAAAAGCCGGCAGTTTCCGCGGAATGGCTCACACTGACGCTCTATAAATAAAGGAATAGAAATGACCAAAGACATAGTAATCGCCTCAACAGCTAGAACTCCAATTGCCAAGGCCTATAGAGGTGCTTTCAATAATACGCAGGCTCAAACTCTAACTGGACATGTTATATCACACGCTGTCGAGAGAGCAGGACTTGAAAAGGAAGAGATTGAAGATGTTATAATTGGTGCAGCGTTGCAACAAGGTTCAACGCAAATGAATATTGCCAGACAAGGTGCAATACGTGCCGGTTTGCCAACGACTGTTCCTGGAATGTCAGTTGATAGGCAATGTGCCTCTGGCTTGATGGCAATAATGAGTGCTGCAGGCAGAATAGCAACTGGTGATATAGACGTTGCAGTTGCCGGAGGTGTTGAAAGCATATCTCTGGTGCAGAATGAAAATATGAATAGATATCGCTTAACTGACCCCTGGATTGTCAAAAACCTACCCTCTTTGTATATGACAATGCTTGAAACAGCGGAGGTAGTTGCTGATCGATACAACGTAACAAGAGATAAGCAAGATGAATATGCCTGCGAGTCCCATCGAAGAACCCAATCAGCTATTGAGGGGGGAAGATTTGATAAAGAACTGGTGCCGCTAAAAACCATTAAAAAAGTACAAGACAAGACTAGTGGAGAGCTATCTGAAATGGAAGTAACACTTAAATATGATGAAGGAGTCAGACCCGAAACCACATATCATGGATTGCAAGCACTCTTACCAGTTTTTAAAGATGGACAAAACATCAAAGAGGGGAAGTATATTACCGCTGGAAATGCGTCTCAATTATCTGACGGTGCTTCCGCCTCAGTGGTAATGTCTGAACGCACAGCAGTGAGAAAAGGAATTGAACCCTTAGGAATTTTAAGAGGTGTCTCAGTATCTGGGTGTGACCCTGATGAAATGGGAATAGGTCCAGTGTTTGCAATACCAGATTTACTGAAAAAGAGTGGACTTAAGGTTAAAGACATTGGCCTTTGGGAATTAAATGAAGCATTTGCCAGTCAAGTAATTTATTGTCGTGACAAACTTGGAATTGACCCTGAAAAATACAACGTTGACGGCGGTGCTATTGCTGTAGGACATCCCTACGGAATGAGTGGAGCGCGGATGACTGGCCACGCCCTTATTGAAGCGAAAAGAAGAAAGGAAAAATACTGTGTGGTAAGCATGTGCATCGGAGGAGGTATGGGGGCCGCCGGGTTGTTCGAGGTAAATTAAATTTGTATCTATAAAGAGGTGATTGTTTCTCCACCGTCAACAACTAGGGACTGCCCAGTCAAATAAGCTGAGGCAGGAGAAGCTAGAAAATGAGCAACACCTGCAATATCTTCCGGTAAACCTATTCTTCTTAATGGAGTCACACTTTCCTGTTTTTTTCTGTAAACTGGATCTTCCCATAGTGCTTTTGCAAAATCTGTTTTCACTAATCCAGGTGCAATTGCATTTACTCTAATATTAGAGGGACCATATTCCACAGCCAGATTTCTAGCCAATGCTGACTCAGCAGCTTTTGTCATTCCATAAGCCCCTATGAAAGCATTTCCCCTTATAGCAGCAATACTAGACAAAAGAATGATTGATCCTCCTCCACTTTCCACCATTTGAGGAACTACCAATTGAGATAACCACAATGTACTCTGGATATTAACCTTTACCAATTTTTCAAATGCTTGATCAGGAAGATTGGAAAGAGATCCAAAAACTGGGTTAGTTGCAGCGTTACAAACAAGAATGTCAATATTTCCAAACTTTACCCTCGTATTCTTAACTAGCTCTTCAACCTCTTCCTTAACTCCCACATTGCAAGGTATTGACTTAACACTCAAGCCTTCACCAAGCATCATTTCTGAAACCTGATCACAGGCATCTTTTTTGCGGCTAGAAATTATAACACTTGCCCCAGCTCGTGCCATTTGCCAAGCTATTGCTAAACCAATACCCTTTGACGAGCCAGTTATTAACGCAACCTTGCCTTTCAAATCAAACATTTTGCCATAAGTCTCTTTATCCATAGCTAGTAATCTCTCATATTTTTAAAACGATTTTTCCTACGGCTTCCCTGTCCATAATTCTTCGAAGAGCAATTGGTGCTTCTTCCAGCCTGAAAGTTTCAGAAATCATAGGCTTTAACTTCCCTTCACCATACCACTTAAACAACTGCTCAAAGTTTTCATTATCAAGCTTCGTTTCATTCATTCTAAACGCTCCCCAAAACACACCAACAATGGCGCAACCTTTTAAAAGTGCCAAATTAATTGAGATTTTTGGTATTTTCCCAGATGCAAACCCAACTACAAGTGCACGGCCTCTCCAAGCTGTCGATCTCAAAGCCTGCTCAAACATTTCACCTCCTACGGGATCATAGACAACATCAACACCTTTTGTACCTACTATAGCCTTTATTTCTTCTCTTAAATTCTGCTCTTTATAATTTATTAAATGATCTGCTCCCACTTCACTGGCAGCATTTAGTTTCTTCTTACTGCTAGCAGCAGCTATAACCTTAGCACCCATTGCCTTCCCAATTTCAACGGCGGCCAACCCGACTCCGCCGCCTGCACCTAACACTAGCAAAGTTTCTCCTCTCTTAAGATCTGCTCTTTGCTTAAGAGCGTGCATAGATGTTCCATATGTCATGGTAAACCCAGAAGCAGTAACTCCATCCATGCCCTCTGGGCGATACAATAAGCCAGAAGCATCTACTAATATTTGTTCTGAAAATCCGCCTGAAAGAGTCATAGCCATGACCTTATCTCCAAGCTTTACTCCCTTAACATTTGATCCTATTTTATCTACTACACCAGCTACTTCACCACCTGGCGAAAACGGTAGCGGTGGCTTAAATTGATATTTGTCCTCAATTATTAAAGTATCAGGGAAATTTACACCACAAGCCTCTATATCAATCCTTACTTGATTTGGACCAGGCTCTAGATCTTCCAACTCCTTTACATTCAAATTCTCCGGTGGGCCAAAATTTTCGCACAGTACTGATTTCATAGTATTACTCTTTGCATTTAAAAAAAATTCCTATAGCTATCTTTCCAACTAAAAGAAGCGCTTTAACTTGACTACATCATACATATTAGTAACTATGATTAAAGTTTAATTTTTGCATTATTTAGCACTAACCTTATCAAAGTTTGCGCTTTTAATGGCAGCTTCAACAAAGCACCTTTTGGAGAATATACATGGCAGAAGTTATTAATTTATCGATTGAAGAAGATTTAGCGATAATATCTTTTAACAACCCTCCTGTTAATAGTCTAGGTTTAGCCGTTCGGAAAGGATTGGTTGAAGCACTTAATGCTGCTGAAAACAATGTAAATGTCAGAGCTATAATTTTAATAGGAGAAGGATCTACTTTTCCCGCAGGAGCAGACATCAAAGAATTTGGACATCCACCTCAAGAGCCGCATTTACCTGCTATTTGTGATAAAATTGAAAAAACAAAAAAGCCTGTAATTTCTGCACTCCACGGGACCGCCTTAGGGGGAGGGCTAGAAATAGCTCTCTCATCACACTATAGAATTGCATCAGAAAAAACAAAAATAGGGCTACCCGAAGTACATCTTGGACTTCTGCCAGGAGCAGGTGGGACACAGCGGTTGCCGAGATTGGCCGGAATTGTTCCAGCCCTAAAAATAATGACTTCCGGAAACCCTATAAGTTCCACTGAAGCTTTAAAGATTGGGATTATTGATAAAATTGCTGAAGACTTATTATTGAACGCGAAATCTTTTGCTCGTGAAAATATGGGGAAGAACAATTATCCAATCACGAGTAATATTCAAGATAAAATAGTAGATTCAGAAGAAAATAGAGGAGCAATTAAGTCTTTCAGAGAAGAGCTTCAAAAAAAAGCAAGAGGTTTATTAGCCCCACAGAAAATAGTTGATTGCGTGGAAGCTTCTCTTTCATTAAAAATTGAGGACGGTTTAAAGTTCGAGAGAAATGCCTTCTCTGAATTAATGGCCACTAAACAAAGTAAGGCTCTAATTCACGCGTTTTTTGCTGAGCGCAAAAGTGCAAAAATTCCTGAAATAGCTAGAGCTACTCACAGGGCTATCAGTTCTTTAGGAGTTATTGGCGGTGGAACAATGGGCTCGGGAATTACGGTTGCAGCTCTTAACGCAGGATTGCATGTCAAAATGATTGAAAAGGATAAAGATAGTATTGATAGAGGTATTCGTAATGTAAGAAAAGTCTATGAAAGAGACGTTGAAAAAGGAAGAATGAATCTAGAAAAGAAAGAAAAAATTCTTTCAAATTATGAGCCAAGTACTGACATGCAAAACCTATCACAAGTAGACATGGTGATTGAAGCAGTTTACGAGGAAATGGAGATAAAAAAGAGTGTATTTAGGGAGCTTGATAAGATAGCAAAAGATGGAGCCGTGCTTGCTTCAAATACTTCATACTTAAATATAGATGAAATAGCATCAGTCACCAAAAGACCGCAAGATGTAATTGGTTTACATTTCTTTTCACCTGCAAACATAATGCGTCTCTTAGAAATTGTAATACCAGGAAAAGTAGCTGATGATGTAGTTGCAACTGGCTTTCATTTAGCCAAGCGAATGAAAAAGGTTCCTGTTCGAGCAGGAAATTGTGATGGATTTATTGGGAACAGAATATTATCAACCTATGGTGAGGCTGCAGGCTACATAATGGAAGACGGGGCAAGCCCATACGAAATTGATAAGGCAATCGTAAACTTTGGATATCCGATGGGCCCTTACCAAATGTTTGATTTGGCTGGAGGAGATATAGGCTGGGCAACTAGAAAAAGAAAATCAGCTACTAGAAATCCTAAATTGCGCTATGTAGAAATTTCCGATCGCCTATGCGAGAATGGGTGGTTTGGCCAGAAAACAGGCCGAGGATTTTACAGATATACGGAAGGTGAAAGAAGGGGGAAAGAAGATCCAGAAGTCCTTGATATAATTCGAATAGAACGAGAAAAAAAAGGAATAAAGCCAAAAGACTTTTCTGAAGAAGAGATTTTAAGGAGATACCTGGGAGCCATGATTAACGAAAGCGCTAAAGTCATTGAAGAAAATATGGCATTAAGGCCATCTGATATAGACGTAACAAAATTATATGGATATGGATTTCCCCGACATAGGGGCGGACCGATGCATTATGCTGACACATATGGACTCAATAAAATCTTAGATGATTTAAATGAATTTTCTGAAGAAGATCCTGTTTTTTGGTCTCCCTCCCAGCTAATTGTAGATTTGGTAAGCTCTGGGAAAAATTTTAATAGTCTCAATAAATAAAAAGGAGTCTCATGGACCTTAGTTTTAGTACTGAGCAAGAAAATTTCAGAAAAGAGGTTAGAAATTTTTTAAGGGATAATCTTAAACCCAACATCTCTTCTAAAATGAAATTAGGTATACTTTTAAGTAAAGATGAAATTGAAAGCTGGCACAATACCCTTAATGAGAAAGGTTGGTTGGCCGGAAGTTGGCCCAAAAAATATGGAGGTCAGGGCTGGGGAGTGATTGAAAGTTTTATTTTTGAAGAAGAGTGTTCAGCTGTTGGAGCTCCTAGAATATTACCTTTTGCATTTAATATGTTAGCTCCAGTATTAATGGCTTTTGGCTCCGATAAACAAAGAGATTATTGGCTACCACGAATGCTAAATGGTGATGATTGGTGGTGCCAAGGCTATTCAGAGCCGGGGTCCGGATCTGATCTAGCTTCTTTAAAAACTTCAGCGTCCCGTGAGGGTAATCACTATATTGTGAATGGGCAGAAAACTTGGACAACATTGGGGCAACACGCGAATATGATTTTTTGCCTGGTAAGAACTTCTACTAAAGGCAAACCACAAGAAGGAATTTCCTTTTTGCTAATAGACATGAATTCAGATGGAATAGAAGTTCGACCCCTAAGAACAATCGATGGAGAGCACGAGATAAATGAAGTATTTTTAACGAATGTAAAAGTGCCAATCGAAAACCTTGTAGGAGAGGAAAATAAAGGCTGGACCTATGCCAAATATCTCTTAGCACATGAAAGAACAGGCATAGCAAATGTAGGTCTTTCAAAAAGACGAATAGGAGAACTGAAGCAACTGGCTTCGGAAACAAAAAAGGATGGTAAGCCACTTATCCAGGATCCCATATTTGCTGCAAGGGTAGCAAAAACGGAAATTGATTTGGCAAATCTAGAAATAACAAACCTAAGAATTCTAAGCCGTGCTCAAGAAGGCGGATCTCCTGGTCCAGAGAGTTCAATATTAAAAATATTAGGATCTGAAATTGGACAGGAGATTGATAGCCTAACAAGACGTGCATTGGGTAGAAGAGCTACCATTCATGTTCCTAATATCCTTGATTATGGATATAATGGACCAAATATCTCACCTATCAATACAGCAACAGCAGCTGGTGTGTACTTTAACAACAGAAAGACATCAATTTATGGCGGCTCTAATGAAATTCAAAAAAATATTATCTCTAAAGCAGTGCTAGAACTTTAAGGAGATATTAATGGATTTTTCTTTGAGTTCAGAGCGACAAATTTTATTTGATACTTTAACAAAATATTTTCGAAATGAGTATTCCTTGGAAAGGCGTAATGAAGCTGCTTCTTCAGATCTAGGCTTTTCCAGAGATAGTTGGGAATCTATTGCGTCCCTAGGTGTTTTTGACGCATTGCTCAAACCCGAATTAGGAGGCTTCGGTGGAGAACCAATAGACATTATCACTGTTTTTGAAGCTATTGGATCGGGATTGGTCATAGAACCAATCTTGAACTCGGCATTAATGTCTTCAATGATTCTTTCTCATGGATCAGAACAACACAAAGCTATATCGCAAGCCGTTTTAGCTGGAGAGGCTAGACCTATTTTTGCCCACTTCGAGGATTTGGAGCAATACGAAATATATTCTGTGGAAACACAGTCAACTGAATCAGGTAATGCTTTTATAGTTAACGGAACTAAGTCGGCAGTCAGGCACTTAGTAGGAGCTTGTCATTTGATCTTTTCAGCACGGACATCGAAAACCAGTAATGAAAAGGACGGCATATCCCTATTTATGATACCACTAGAAACTAATGGACTTACTTTTGAAACATTCGAAAGCATAGACGGCGGTAGAGTTTCCGATGTAACTTTTTCAAATGTTAG